>Ga0255346_1000049_pt1 | contig 204703 bp, 203 predicted proteins | sample wastewater_treat_FD_194410 | JGI IMG/M metagenome (GOLD analysis project Ga0255346, IMG submission 194410) | Wastewater microbial communities from Lulu Island WWTP, Vancouver, Canada - plant22 | ecosystem: Engineered > WWTP > Wastewater > Unclassified | place: Canada: Vancouver, British...
TCTGTAATAAATTCATAGAAGCCCATGAAGGCCATGTCTGGGCACATAGTCAAGGCTTAGGTAAAGGTAGTGAATTTGGATTCTGGATACCAAATAAAAGACAAATAAAGAAAAAAGCTGAATAAATGAATTATTTGTTATTCCCACTCACTTTTTGTCATTCCCGCTCTTTTCTTGTCATTCCTGTCCCTGTCTGTTTTCTTTTGTCATTCTCGTTCCTGTCTGTTTTCTTTTGTCATTCCCGTTCTTTTCTTGTCATTCCCGTCCCCGCCTACGCGAGGATAAACTCTGACGGGAATCTATTTAAGATGAAGAAGTATTATTTAATATTAAATTGCCAACACCCCTCTTAATCTCCCCTCAAGGGGAGAATTTATTTGTTATTCCCGCGCCGACTGTATGTCACCATAGCTTTAGCAAAGGCGGACCTGTCTCGCTGAAGGTGAAAAGTCTATTCCCCCCTAGAGGGGGGTGAAGGGGGGTGTTAGTAAACCAACTGTCATTCCCGTGTAAACGGGAATCCAGTAAAACAGAATTATAAAAACAAAAAAGAAAAACAAAAAATCACCTTTATATAAAGATGATTTTTTATTAACATTTTTTTATAAAAATATTTTCTAAAAAAATGTTTGGACCGGCATCGAATCTAAAATAGAAACGATGCCGGGTTGGAAAGAGAGAAGTAAGAAGAGAGGTGAATTATTCTGGCTAAGGTTTTTTGATTTCGGTCAGAATTTGACCAATTCCCGAAGTCCAGAATAAACTGAAGATAATTATTCCCAATGTTGTGGACTCTTGAACTTCAGCTATTTTTATAGCTACCACTGTGCCAGACAACATAATAGTGGAGGAAACAATTATCTGAGTTAAATTCATCTCTTTTGTTGGTCTTTTGGGAAATTTCCAGAAAAATAACCCAAAAGAAATAATAGCCAAAAGTGCTGCAATAAACAACACTATTCCCAGCGATTTTATAAATATCGCACTTATAGAAATCGCTGTTCCTAAAAGAGTCATTGATAAAAGAACTTTTTCTCTCTTGTTCATTTTTTCCTCCTTTCTACTTTTTAGCAGATTTTTAATATCTTATCCACTATTAGATAAGATGATATTTATTATTTTATCTTTTTTTTACTTTTTGTCAAGATAGAATTTACAAACTAAATAAAAATTAAATTTTATGGTATAATTGAGGTGAATTAATTATTTAATTATGAGTTTTGTACAAGCAATTATTTTGGGAATAATACAAGGCTTGACTGAATTTTTACCAGTATCTTCATCTGGACATCTTATTTTATTTCCTAAATTGTTTGGTTTATTAGATCAGGGTATGGCTTTTGATGTGGTTTTACATTTGGGAACTTTAGTTGCTGTTATAGTATATTTTCGATCAAAATTATGGAGTATAATAAAAAGTTATCTTTCTTTTATTTTTCCTGCAAAAATGGAAGATCAAAAATTATTAACAAATCCTCATTTTTATAAAAATCAAAAAGAAAATAGGAAATTGGGAAATTTAATTTTATTAAGTATAATTCCAGCGAGTATTGTGGGTTTTTTCTTTGGTGATTGGTTAGAAAATAGTTTTCGTTCAGTAAAGGTAGTTGCTTTTAGTTTGATATTTTGGGGAATAGTTTTATGGATAGCAGATGTTTATGCGCGAAAAGAAAAAAATAAAAAAACATTAAAGCAAATTAGTTGGAAGCAATCTTTATTTATTGGTTGTGCTCAAGTTTTAGCATTGATTCCTGGTACTTCACGCTCAGGTATTACTATGACAGCTGGATTGTTTTCTAAATTTGATAAAACTTCTGCTGCGGAATTTTCTTTTTTAATGAGTGTGCCAATTATTGCTTTGGCAGGAGGAAAAGGTTTATTAGATTTAATTCAAAGTGGAAGTTTTTCAGAAAGTTTTTTGATTTTATTGGTGGGATTTATTTTTTCAGCTTTGAGTGGTTTGTTCGCAGTTTGGGGTTTAATTAAAATAATTAAAAAATATAGTTTTTTACCTTTTGTAATTTATAGAATATTTTTAGGTTTTATTATATTATTTTTTATTTAACTTATTTAATTATGCAAAAAAATAAAAATAAAAAAATAATTGCAGTATTAGGAGCGGGAAATATGGGAACAGTAATTGCTCAAGTTTTGGCTGAAAATGGTCATAAAGTAAATTTATGGAATTGGGAGGGGGATATTGATCCTTTGAAACAAATAGAAAAGTTCCAAGAGAATAAAAAATATTTACCAGGTATAAAATTATCTTCTAATATCAAAGCTTGTTTTAAAATTACTGAGGCTTTGAATAATGCTGATATGATATTTTTTGCTGTACCTAGTAATGTGATGAAAAATATAGTTTCTTTTGTAGCAAAAAATATCAAAGATAAAGCTATTTTAGTAGATGTTTCAAAAGGTTTGGATCCCAAAACTTTGTCTTTTGTAACTTCTTTAATAGCTAAACATGTAAGACCTAGTTTAAAAGGTAATGTTGCAACTATTTCTGGTCCAGCTGTTGCCAAACAAATTGCTTTACATCAATATACAGTTATGAATGTAGCAAGTAAAAAACATTCTGTTGTAAATAAAGTTATGGAAGTAATGAATAATAATTATTTAAAACTTATTCCTTGTAATGATATAATTGGAGTAGAAGTAGGAGGTTCTTTCAAAAATGTATATACTATTGCCATTGGAATGTGTGATGGACTTGGTTATGGTCTTAATACCAAAGCAGCTTTATTAACATTAGCTATTAAAGAAATGGCTGATCTCATACAAGCTATGGGAGGAAAGAGAAAAACTGCTTATGGATTGGCAGGTATAGGTGATTTGATTGGAACTTCACTTTGTGATGATAGTCGTAATAGAACTTTTGGTGAATATTTAGGTAAAAATATACCCAAAGAACAAGCTATAAAAAAAGTTAAACAAGTAGTGGAAGGAATTGAGGCAACTAAATGTTTAATAAAATTATCAAAAAAATATAATATTCAAACACCATTTGCAAAAATGATTTATCAATGCTTGGAAAGTAAAAAAAATCCTAGTAAAATCTTTAAAGATTTCTTGCAAAATTTATAAGAAAAGTTGACTAGGGAATTATTAAATGATATGATAAGTATGATTTAACATACTTATTATTTTTTATGAAAAAGACAAAAAATAATGATTTTTTTCACAAAAAAGATCTTTGTGGAGTTACAGTCATGGGAGTAAGAGGGCAAGTAGTAATTCCCAAAAAAATTAGAGAAAAATTAAAAATAAAATCAGGAGATAATTTTTTAGTTATGGAAAAAAATGGAGCAATAATTTTTATTCCTACTCAACAAGTCAAGAAAATGATGTCGTTTATCTCTAAAGAATTAAATAAAATAAATTAATTGATTTTTTATATGGAATCAGAAGTAATAAATATTAAAAATAAAAAATGGTATAAAAATAAAAAATTTTATATTATTTTGGGGATTTTTTTTATTGGTTTAATTATTTATAATTTAATTAACAAAGCTAATCAAGATCCACAATATGAAACTGTAAAAGTTATGAAAGGGACTTTGATTCAAACAGTAGATGCTACTGGTAATGTAGAATCAGCCGATGAATTAGATTTGCGTTTTGAAACAGTTGGTAAAATAACTAAAATTTACAAAAAAGTAAATGATGAAGTGAAAGCTGGTGAAATTATAATGTCATTAGATTTAACTGAGCTTGGAGCTAGAGTAAGTCAAGCTCAGGCTGGATTGAGTAGATCTCAAGCTAATCTTGATAAACTTTTGGCTGGACAAACTGATCAGTATTTAATTAGTTTAGAATCAAAATTAGATCAAGCAGCGGCTAGTTATGAACAGGTAAAAGCACAATATGATAATTATCTCAATGAAGCTGAATCAGTAGTAAAAACAGCTGAAGTAAATTTAAATTTAGCTGAAGGAGGAGAAGATAGTCAAATTGTAAAAGATGCATATAATAGTACTATTGCTCTTTTGAATACAGTTCAATATGTACTTGGTAATGGACTTACGGAATCAGATAATATTTTAGGAATAGATAATACTTTGGCTAATGATGAATTTGAAGATGTTTTAGCTGCTTTAGATTCTTCTAAATTAAATCAAGCCGAATCAAGATATTATACAGCTAAATCTACTAAGTATGATGCAGATGAAATTATTAATCAATTAACAGTTGATTCTTCGCATGAAAAAGTTGATTGGGCGTTGGTTGTTAGTAAAGATGCTTTGTTTGATATGAAAAATTTATTATTTACTGTTAGTGAAGTGCTTGATAATACTATGCCAATTGGTAATTTGACTCAGTCAGGATTAACAGTTTTGAAAAATAATATTCAGAATGTGAGAGGAAGTGTTTCTCTTCAATATAGTAATTTAATAAATCAAGAACAATTAGTAAATAATGCAAAAAATAGTTTTAGCACTTATAAAATTGCTTATGATAAAGCAGTAGCTAATTTGGAAAATTTAAAAATAAAACGAGAAGCAGATTTAGCTGCTGCTCAGGCAATTGTTGATCAAGCTCAGGCTAGCTATACTGATGCTAAGAATCCACCTAGAATAGAAGATGTTTTAAGTTATCAGGCAGTTGTTAAAGAATCAGAAGCTAATTTAATTCAAGCTCAGGCTAATTATAATAAAGCTTTAGTTAGAGCTTATGTTGATGGAGTGATAGGTAAAATTAATGGTAAAGTTGGTCAATATGTAACAAGTCAAGATGTTGTGGCTAAATTGATAAGTCCTCATTTTGAAATAAAAGTTGATATACCAGAAACAGATATTGTAAAAATTTCTTTACATAATACTGCTACGATTAAACTTGATGCTTATGGAGATGAAATAAATTTTACTGGGATAGTTTCAGAAATAGAAAAAGGTGAAACAGTAATTCAGGATGTAACTTATTATAAAGTTACAGTTTCTTTGAATGAATTATCTGAAAAAGAAATTTTGAATGGTATGACTGCTGATGTTATATTTTTTACAGCAGAAGAAAAAGATGTAATTTATATTCCTCTTCGTACAGTTTTTAATAGAAATGATGGATCAAAATATGTTCGTGTGTTGGAAGATGGAAAAGTAAAAGAAAAAGAAATTATTACTGGTTTGAGAGGTGATGGGGGATTGATTGAAGTTAAATCAGGTTTAAACGAAGGACAAGAAGTTATTTTATCTGTTAATGAATAATTTTATTATGGAGAATAAAAAACTTTTCTCTAAAATTTATAAAGTAGCTAAATTACAAAAAGTAGATGTTTATGTTGTAGGTGGTTTTGTTCGTGACAATCTTTTAGGTATAAAAGAAAAAAAAGATATTGATTTTGTAGTAGCTTGTTCACAAAGTCTTGAAGATTCATCAAGAGAAAAGGTAGGTTTAAAATTTGCCAAAGCTTTGGATAAAGAATTAAAAGAAGTAGGCAGTTTAATAGAGTTTCCAGATTTTGATACTGCTCGTTATGTTTTCACTGAAGAAGATGAAAATGGTAATAAAATAAAAAAATTGGAAATAGAATTTGCTGGTGCAAGAACAGAAAAGTATGAACGAAATTCTCGTAAACCAATAGTAACAGCTACTAGTTTAGCAGAAGATTTGAAAAGAAGAGATTTTACAGTTAATGCTATGGCTCAAAAAATTGGTAGTTTAGGTAATTTAGGAAAAATAATTGATCCTTTTAATGGACAAGAAGATTTGAAAAATAAAATTTTATGTACTCCACTTGATCCTAATGAAACTTTTTCAGAAGATCCGCTTCGTATGATTCGAGCGGCTCGTTTTGCTGCTCAATTAGGATTTTCTATTGAAGCTAATACTTATGAAGCTTTGAAAAAAAATTATTCAAGATTAAAAATTGTTTCAGCAGAAAGAATAAAAGAAGAATTATTTAAATTATTAAAAACAGAGCAACCATCTATAGGTTTAAGAATTTTATATGAAACTGGTCTTTCATCTATGTTTTTACCGGAAATGGATGCTTTAAATGAAGTAGAGGAAATTTATGGACAACATCATAAAAATAATTTAGAACATACTTTTAAAGTAGTAGATAATGTGGCAAAAAAAACAAATAATACTTTATTGCGTTTTGCTGCTTTATTGCATGATATTGGTAAACCAGGAACAAAACAATTTGTTAGTGGTAGAGGTTGGACTTTTGATATGCATGAACATTTAGGTAGAAAAATTGTTAGAATAATTAGTAAAAGATTACATTTTAGTAAAGAGGAAAGTGATTATGTAGCAAAATTAGTTCGTTGGCATCAACAACCAATTAATCTTATGGATGAAGGAGTAACTGATAGCGCAGTGAGAAGGTTAATTGTAAATTTAGGAGATGATTTGAAAGATTTATTGATTTTATGTCGGAGTGATATTACTACTGGCAATCCAGCAAAATTGGAAAAAAGATTAAAAAATTACGATTATTTAGAAAAAAGAATAGAAGAGGTAAGGGAAAAAGATAAATTAAGAGCTTTTCAATCACCTTTGCGTGGTGAAGAAATAATGAAATTAGCAGGACTTAAACCAGGACCAACAGTGGGCAAGATTAAGAAAGCTATTGAAGAAGCAATTTTAGAAGGAATTATTCCTAATGAATATGAAGCATCTAAAAAATATTTTGAAAAAATTAAAAATAATTATTTAGAACAAATGGAAGATTGGGAATGTTTAACATCTTAATAAAATTTTGTTTATTTTTATATGTCGGAAGCTTTAATAAAAGTAGAAAATTTAAAAAAACAATATGAAAACGATGAAGTGATTACTAAAGTTTTATTTGGTTTAAATTTTGAAATTAAAAAAGGTGAATTTGTAGCTATTATGGGTCCTTCAGGTTCAGGTAAATCTACACTTATGAATATTTTAGGATTTTTGGATATTTTGACTGAAGGAAAATATTTTTTTGATAATATAGATGTTAGTACTTTGGATGATGATTATTTAGCAGAAATGCGAAGTAAAAAAATTGGTTTTGTTTTTCAATCTTTCAATTTATTACCTAGAACTTCTGTTTTGGATAATGTGATGTTACCACTTTTTTATAATAATACTCCAAAACAAGAAAGAATTGCTAAAGCTAAAAAAGCTATAGAATCTGTGGGATTATCTCATCGTATAAATAATTTATCAAATCAATTATCAGGTGGAGAAAAACAAAGAGTTGCTATTGCTCGAGCTTTGGTTAATGAACCTTCAGTTATTTTTGCTGATGAACCAACAGGCAATTTAGATTCTAAGTCAGGTTTACAAATAATGAAAATTTTGCAAGATTTAAATTTAAAACAAAAACATACTATTATTTTAGTTACTCATGAAAAATATACAGCTGAACATGCAGAAAGAATTTTAAAAATGAAAGATGGTTTATTGGTTTCTGATGAATTAGTTAAAAATAGACAAATGGCTAGTAATAATGGAGAATTGATAAAATAATAGTTATGAATATTAAAGAATATATTTACAGCTCTCTTCAAACAATGAAGCATAGTAAATTGCGTTCAGCTTTGACAATGTTAGGAATTATTATTGGTATTATGTCTGTGATCATTGTAATGTCAGTTGGAGCTGGAGCTCAAAGTCTTATTTTGAATCAAGTTAAAAGTGTTGGTTCTAATTTAGTTGGAGTTTTACCTGGTGGTTCAGAAGAAAATGCTCCTCCAGCTTTTGTAATGGGAATTGTTGTTACTACACTTAAATATGAAGATGGAGAAGAAATTATTAAACATGGTTGTAAATGTATAGAAGCTCTTAACATGTATGTAAGTGGTAATGCTACTTTTAATAAAGATGATCTAGTAGTTAATACTACTTTTAGTGGAGTTAATGAGAGTTATTTACAAGTAGAAGATACAGAAGTATCTTGGGGTAGATTTTTTACTGAGGAAGAAGAAAAAAGTTTAGCTCGAGTGGTTGTTTTAGGAAATGAAGTAAAAGAAAGATTATTTGGTGATCAAGATCCTTTAGGTTCAAAAATAAAGATTAAGAAAACAAATTTTACTGTTATTGGTGTGATGAAGAAAAGAGGAGTTAGTGGATTTCAAAATCAAGACGATCAAGTTTTTGTACCTTTGCGTACAGCTCAAAAATTACTTTTAGGGATAGATCATGTAAGTATGATAAGAGCAAAAGTTGATACTGCAGAAAATGTTGATAAAGCTGTAGAAAGTATAGAAATGATTTTGAGAGATCGACATAATATTGATCCCGGTGAAGCTGATGATTTTAAAGTTAGTTCTATGGCTCAAGGTTTGGAAATGCTTTCCAATATAACAAATGCTTTGAGATATTTTTTAGTATTAATTGCAGGAATTGCTTTGGTAGTTGGTGGTTTTGGAATTATGAATATAATGTTAGCTACTATACAAGAAAGAACTAGAGAAATTGGTTTGCGTAAAGCAGTAGGAGCAAAATCAAAAGATATAATTTTTCAATTTTTAATAGAAGCAGTAGTGATTACTTTTTTTGCTGGTATTATTGGTATAATATTAGGTGCTTTGATTTCAATTTTGGTAGCAAAAATTGCTCAATATCTTGGTTATCAATGGGATTTAGTAATAAGTTTACAGTCAATTTTATTAGGTTGTGGAGTTTCTATAGGAATAGGTTTAATATTTGGTATATTTCCAGCTCGACGAGCTAGTAAATTAAATGCCATAGAATCTTTACGCTATGAATAATTTTATATTTTTTAAAGATACTATTCAGTTAGCTTATAGATCAATTATGCGTCAAAAATTACGCACAGTTTTGACTATTTTGGCTATTAGTATTGGTATAGCTTCAGTAATTACTATTATTTCTGCTGGTAAAGGTTTGGAAGGATTAGTGATGTCTGAATTAGATATTTATAATCCAAATTCTATCAATATTGAGGTGAAAATTCCTGGAAAAGGTGGAAGTAATAGTATGGCAGGCGGTGTTACTATCACTACTTTAAAAAATTCTGATTTAGAAGAAATTGATAAGCATCAAAATTTAGAATTATCCTTTGGTTATGTTGTTGGTCAAGAAGTTATAAAATATCAAGGAGAAAGCAAAATGGTTAATTTGTTTGGTTATGGAGCTAATGCTGATAAAATAGAAAAATTTAATTTTTCTGAAGGAAGATTTTATAATAATCATGAAGAAGATTCTTTGGCTCAAGTTTTGGTTTTAGGAGCAGGAGTGAAAGAAAAACTTTTTGGTCAGGATTATGCTGTAGATAAAAAAGTTTATATTAGAGGTCAGGCTTATAAAATTGTTGGAGTGCTAGCAAAAAAAGGTGCTAGTTTTGGTTTTGATTATGATAATTTAGTTTATATTCCTACTAAAACAATTCAAAAAAAATTTTTAGGAACTGATTATGTTATGGGTATTATGACCAAAGTTATTGATATGGAAAAAATTGATACTACTAAAAAAGATATTGAGTTACTTTTAAGAGAGCGTCATGATATTACTGATCCAGATAAAGATGATTTTAGAGTTATTACTATGGATGAAATTCAAGAAATGGTAACTATTATTTTCGGAGGTATTACTTTACTTTTAATAGCTTTGGTTTGTGTTTCTTTATTAGTTGGAGGAGTAGGAATTACTAATATTATGTATGTTTCAGTAGTTGAAAGAACTTTTGAAATTGGTTTGCGTAAAGCAGTGGGAGCAAAGAAAAACAATATTTTATGGCAATTTTTGATTGAAACAGTATTTTTAACTTTTTCTGGAGGTATTTTAGGAATAATTTTTGGAATTTTATTATCTTATATTATTTATTGTGTAGCTGTTAATTATGGTTTGAATTGGGTATTTTCAATACCATTTTATTCTATAATTTTGGCTATAGGTTTTTCTACTGTTGTAGGTTTATTTTTTGGTATTTATCCAGCAAAAAAAGCTGCCCAACTTGATCCTATTGAGGCATTAAGAAAAGAATAAAATAAAAATCCTCTGATATAAGATCAGAGGATTTTTATTTATGTAGATATAATATTTTCTATTGCAGCCCATTCACTATTACCATCAGCTGGTACTAGAATAACTGCTTGATCTCCAGATTTACCACGAAAAAAAGTAACAGAAGCAGTAAGAACTTTATAAGTTTTTCCTTCAGCTAATACTGACCATTGATTATTTTCAAAATTACTAATAACTTCTCCAGTTAGTCGTTTTCTTTCTATTTGACTAATTTGTTTGAAGATAAAATTTCCATTATTAGTAATAGTTAATTTCATTAGATCACCTTCTACTAATTTTGATTTACTAGCATAATTTGCTGGTATAGTATATTCTTTACCATCTGCTCCAATCATAGCTTGTCCATTGAATACACCTTCAATAATATTTTCTCCACCGAGTAAAATTTGTTTTTCTGGATTTTTTATTTCTAATTTTTTTGTTTGTTCAATGTTTAATATTCTAATAATATTATCTACTTGATCTTTTAAATTATAAACAGCTTTTTTTAATTGTTCTAGATTTACTGATTCAAGTTTTTTATTATCAATAATTTCTGTATTATTGTCAGCAGCATCATTTAGTGTTTGAGAATTATCTGCAAAAAGATCATCAGCTTTTTGGGTGAGAATATCATTAAGTGAATTCATATTTGTTTTTGTTTAATATTTATTTAGATGATTGATTAAATTTTTAATAAATAATTATTATTGTATGATTAAGTTTATCATTTTTTATTATTTTTGTCAGTTAATTTTTGATTAAAAAGTGGAAAGAGTGTGGATGAATATTTTAAGCTAATTTATTAATATTATTGATATTCAAAACTACTAGCTCTGCACTAGTAGTTTTAATTTAATTTTTTATTATTAAAGATAAAATTATGTTCCTGTTATTAAACAAGCTACTGGTCCTGAAAATTTCCATTTTTTTTCTAAAGCTTGTTTTAAGCCAACCACAGAAAGAGCAGAATTGTTAGATATTTTTGTTTGACAAGTATTTTTAATTAATTCAATTACTTCTTTAATTTCTTGATTACTGGCTATCCAAGCATGACCATTAGTTTGTTCAATTATTTTTGCTACATTTTCTTTACGATAAGCGATTTTATCAACTATAGCATCAGCTAAAGATTTTTCTTTGATTGTTTTAGTTTTTTCTATCATCTCAATCATAGGGTGGCAAGAAGTAGTTTGAACTATATGAATTTGAATATTTTTTTTAAAATTTAAAAAAGCATTTCCTAAACCTTCAGCTGTTGTGCCAGAAGATGTGGGAATAAATACAGCTGATAAGTTTGGTATTTTAATTAACTCTTCTGCTAATTCCAAATAACCTTCTAGAGCCTTATCATCAGTTGATTGCCTTAATAGTTTAGCTTCAGAATTTTTATCCATTTGAAAAGCTCTTTGTTTGGGTTTTTCTACTTGTTCTAATTTTATATTAGGATCATTAATAATTGTTAATAAAATTTTTAGTTTATCAGGATTGATATTTTGACCAATAAAGATTGTAAGTTTTATTTTAATAGGATTATTTCTATTATGAGCTTGTACAGCATATACAGCAGCAATCGCTGCGTTACCTGAAGAAGAGATAACAAATTTAGTTATATTATCTTCTTTGAAATATTTTTTGATCATTAGAGGAATAGATCTTCCTTTGTGTGAACCATATTTATGCTGATCCTCGCGTTTGAGATAGACATCATATTCTAACCCAAGCGCGCGGGACAGTCTACTATATGGCATTTGGATTGTTTTCATAGATATAGAAATATAGATAATAAAATATAATTTTGTATTTTAATTATTTATTTTTGTATATTAAAGATTAAACTTGAAATATTATTTAATTTTTGTTATTATAGATTAGTTATAAATTAATAATAATACTATGCATTTAATTTGTCCAGAATGTAAAAACGAGGTTGATTTGTCTCGTTATCCAAATTTAGCTGTTGGAAATGTGATAGAATGTGATATTTGTGGCATTTCTCTCATGGTAACATCAATCAATGGAGAAGAGGTTCAAACTGAAATAGTAGATGAGGGTAAATAATATAGATGAGAATTGGTTTATGCAGTTTAACGCAGAATTTTTCTGCGTTTTTATTTTTTAAATAGTTTTTTCTTAAATTTTTCAAGTTTACCAAAATATTTCATTTTTAAAATATCAGTAGTTAGATCTTGAGAACGAAAATTTTCGTCAGTGATTATATTCATAAAATTTTTAAAATTTACTGGTTTTAAGATAATTTTTTCTCCAGCATCAAGATTTTGTTCACTAACTTTTTTACAATTACGAGCAATATAACGAGATATTTTAAAATCCATCTTGTTATGAGGATAAAATCTTTTTATAAGCTCCCAGTCATTTGAGACTAAACCTGTTTCTTCTAATAATTCTCGTTTAGCAGCTTGTAGAGGAGTTTCTTTATCTTCTTGTCTGCCACCAATCACACTATAACTAGCTTTTAAGGTAGGTTGTTGTTCATAAATTAAAACAATTTTATTATCCATAACAGGAATTACTTCAATAGTACCATTACGCTTTATCATTTCATAAGTTTCTATACTGCCATCAAACATTTTTTGAGGCCATTGATAAATATCAAAAATTTTTCCTGTAAAAACTTTTTTTGCTTGTTTAGGAATTTTCATAATGTTTTATTAATTCATCTATCATTCCCCGAAATCCATGTGATCCACAAAAAACAATTAGATCATTTTGTGCGGTATGATTAGTTAAATAATTAATTAATTGATTGTCATCATCAATATATTTTACCTTAGGATGAGTTTTAGCAATAATATTAGCTAGTTCTTGACCAGTTATATTTTGAGGTTTATTTGGATCTTGTTTGATATTAGTAAGACGAGGAATAATAATTTCATCAGCATCAATAAAATTATTGTCATAACCAGGAATGGATTCTGGTTGACGATTGCCACCGTTAGGTTCAAAAATACAGATAATTCGTGTTTTATTATGATGTTGAGTTTGTTTTAGTATGTTTTCTGTTTTGTTTATTGTTTTGAAAGATTTTGAAATATATTCAGAAGGACTTTGATATATTTTTTTTAAATTTTTTAATACAGATTTAACTTTGGCAGGAGAATGAGCAATATCATCAAAAATAGTTACTTGTCCAACATATCTTTTTTCTAATCTTCTTTTTATGCCTTTGAATTTTGTAATTGCTTTAATAATTTTTTTTGGTTCAATTCCGATTTGATGCGCAAGAGCAAAAGCGCCGGTAATATTTTCAGCCATGTATTCTCCTAGCATTGGAGATTGTAGATTATAAATTTTAGAATTATGAGAAATTTTAAAATTTATATAATTTTTTGTTTGTTCTATATCAAAATATTGGTAATCACAATTTTCAGTTTGTCCATATTGAATATATTTTATATTTGGTAATTTTAAATTTGAAATTTTTTCACTTGCTACAAGCAACCCATTTTTTGGAATAGAATTTATTAGTTTAGTAAAAGCTTCAAAATAACTTTGTTCAGTTGGATAAACATCTGCATGATCCCATTTTATATCAGTTAGAAGTAGGTGAGTAGGATGATAGTGAAAAAATTTAGCCTTATTGTCCCAACGAGAACTTTTATATTCATCTCCTTCTAAAACAGAATAATTTCCATTTCCTAAATGAGCACTGGCAAAATCATTGATTGTAATTCCGCCAAACATATAGCTAGGATCATAATTGGCTTCTGTGAGAATAAAAGATAATAGAGCAGAAGTTGTGGTTTTACCATAAGTACCAGCGCAAACAATTGAATTTGATTTTAACCAAAATTTTTCAATCGCTTCAGGATAAGATTTGTAATTTAATTTATTTTTTTGAACATAGAGCCATTCTGGATTAGCTGATCCAGCAACATTTCCTACAATTACTAGATCTGGTTTGCCTATGTTTTCAGGATGCCAACCGGGATAAAAATTTATATTATTTTTTTTCAAATTAGTAGAAACTGGGGGGAAAAAACCTACATCACTTCCTGTAACAGTAAAACCAGCTTTTTTAAAAGCAATAGCTAGAGCAGACATAGCCACACCACAGATACCGATGAAGTGAATTTTTTTTTGCTCTAGTTGAGCTTTGGAAGAATAAATTGTTTTATTTTTAGATTTCAGATTTTTAATTTTAATAATTATTTCAAAATGTTTTTTAATTTTTTTAAATCTGTTTGCCAAGTTTTACCATCAAACCATTCTAGACCAGAAAATTGTAATTTATAAATATCAGTTGATCGTTGTGCTGAACCAAGATAAATATATTTTTTATGATTAGCTTTGGACCAAAGAATAGCTTGGAGCATCATACCCATTCCAAGATTATTTATTTTAGTTTGTAAATCATAAAAAGGATAACTGTAATGTAATAATTCATTAGTTTCTTTACAAATTGCATAACCTATAATGTTATCTTGAGTTGAAGGGGACGGAATTGAAAAATTTTTTGTAAAAAGTAAGGAATTTTCTGATTTTACAATGTTGGAGTTAATTTCATTAAAAATAATGTATTTAAATAATTTATTAAAATTATGTTTAGTAGTTAATAATTCTTTAATTTTATTAGCGCTAAAAGTACCATCTCCAAATTTAGTAGTATAAAAATCTTTACCTAATTTTCCAATTGTCCAATTATATTTATTATAAGGTAAGTCAATAGTTTGTAATTGTAAATTTTTAGTTTTTTTTAAAATTCTTTTATTTTCACTGGATAATTCAAATTTATTTAAGTTAATTCGTAAACTTCTAGTTTGATTCATTATTCCTTTTTTAATTCTAGTAAAAACATAGCCTTGATTGTAAAAGTTATTTATAGTTTGATCAGAAAAATTAGTGATTGTAATTTCTTTGAATTTTAAATACGACATAAAAAATAGAATACGAATTTATTAAATTCGTTTGATCTTTATTTTATTTTAATATAGAGCAATCCAAATACCTAAAATAACTACTGCAGCATGTATTATCCAAAAACGCATTACAGTTTTTTCTTCAGTCCAACCACGAAGTTCAAAATGATGATGAATTGGCGCCATTTTAAAAATTCTTCTGCCCAAAATATGACGACCAAAAATTTGAATAATTACACTTAATAATTCAGCATAAAAAATAAAGGCGATAAAAGGAAGTAATAACATTTGATTGATCACAATAGCATTGATAGCTAATAGGGAACCTAATCCTAATGAACCAACATCTCCCATTTGAAAACGAGCGGGTTTAATATTGAAATAAGTATAAGTAATAAGAGCTCCTACAGTTGTGGCATTCAAAATCATGATTTCATTATAACCAGTAATCCAACTAAGAATAGTAAGAGCTGAAAAAGTTATAATTAAAGAACCGCCAGCCAAACCATCCATTCCATCAGCAACATTAACAGCATTAGCTGTAAACATCACAAAGAAAATAATAAGAGGAATAATCCACCAGCCAATATCCACTAGTCCATCAAAAGGAATATTAATTTGTTGCCAATGTTCACCAAGTTTGAAATAAATCCACCAAGCAGTGATAGCTCCAGCAATAAATTGTAAAATTAATTTTTCATGAACAAAAACTCCTTTGCCAGGATGACTACCAATCCACATAGAAGCTCGTTTAAATATTGACCAAGGTAAAGTTATAACTAACCAAACTCTTTGTTTCCAGTCGGCATGTACACGAATTAATTTTAAAACTTGAGAAATTTTTCTGTTTCTTCTTTTATGACCATAGATATTCATTATATCATCAATAGCTCCAAGTAAAGCTGATAAAAGCATTACTCCAATTGGCACCCAAGTAAATTTTCTTTCCCAATTAAAAATTATTGTTATAACAGCTACAGTAATTATTATTAGTAAACCACCCATAACTGGGATGCCAGTTTTATTTTTTCTAGCTCCCATAGCTAAAGTAGCGTCATATTCATTACGACGAGTAAGTTTATATTTATATAATATTTTTGTTAAAAAGGGAGCCCATAAAAAAGCTACTACACAAGATACTAAACTAAAACCAATAGCTGTTTTCAAGGGATCTACACTAAATATAATTGATTGCATATCTTTGACAATATTAACAAAAAAAGTGTTTTTTTACAAGTTATTAAGATTATTTAGTTAATATAAATAGAAAAAAGTCAAGAAAATTTAATTCTTGATTTTAATAAAGAAAAATTATTTAATTAAAATTATCAGCAATTAACTGGTGATTTTTATTAGAACAGAGCTTTTAATCTTTTTATAAAAAGTTTTTTAGCCATTTTGGCATGTAAATAAGTTTCATTTTCATTATTTTCTTTTTCATTTTCTAACCATTTTTGGTTTAATAAATTTTCACTATTATCAATTATTTCAATTACACCTTTTCTAACACCATGATCATATAGACCATCAGTGCGCCAACGAAAAGAATGAAGATAAGTTATATTTTGAGGTTGATTATTTTGATATTTAATTTTAGTAATTATTAAAATATGATTTATTTTATTATCCAATCCAGTTTCATTCATGATCAGTAAATCTCCTGGTTTTATTTCAGATAGTTTTATTAGTTGTGAATTTTGAGGATGGCTTAAAATTTGTACGCTAACATTTTCTGCAGGACGCAAATGATTGATCAATTTTCTAAAAGGATTTTTTGTATTAGGAAAAATTATTTGTTTAATAATTTTTTTATTTTTTTTAAATTTTAGTTCTTCTTGTAAAATATAATAAGCCAAAGCTGAACAATCAATTCCTAAATTATTATCTACTAGGAATTTTTTTATTTGTTCATCATTTAATTTTTCTAGATCAATTTTTTGTTTTAAACTTTCAATGATTGCTTCTTCAACAATTTCTTCGGGTAAACCTTTGCCAACAGTAGCTCTGAAACCACCACGAACTTTGTGGCGACTATTATTAAAATAAGGACAATTTACTTTTTTATTTGAAAAAGGTAATTCTAAATATTTTTTTACTATTGCTAGAGCTGGCTGTGAAAGTGTTTCTTCTAACATAATTATTTTATTAAATATTTTTTCAATTTTTCAGGAATTAAATTTATTTTAGTTAATTCATTTAAATCTTTCCAAACTAATTGAAAAGTATTATTAGTAGTATTTCTATTTTTTTCTTCTTCACCAAGTTTTAGTTTGCCAGAAATATTTTTTCCCCAGAAATAATATTCTTCTCTTTTACTGTTAATTATTTTAATTGGCTTAGTTGATTTTATTTTAAATTTTAATCCAGTTTCTTCAGTAGTTTCGCGGATAGCAGTTTGAAGTATAGTTTCATTTTTTTCCATAGTTCCACCAGGAATAAGAAAATAATGTAAACCAAATTTATATCTTTCCATTAGAAGAATTTTATTATTTTTGATAAGTATCACTGAACCTCGAGGTTGATCCCATAATTTATTTGCTTGAGTGGCAGTAACAAAATTGATAAATTCTTTGCCTTTTTTATTTAATTCATTATGTTTTTTTATAATAGAATAAGGTGCTTGAATGCGTAATAAATCAGTATTAGGTTTAGTATTATCATATTTTAGCCAATGATAATCCAATATTTTAGTTATTTGTGGAATAGGTAAAAAAGGAATTTCTTTGGTAACGCGTTGGATAATTTGTGAACCATCGGTAATAGTTATTAATTGATAATTTTGTAAATTTAAATTTAATAAAGACATTAAATGAGCTTCAAAAGTGGTTAAATAATTATGAGATAAGGAAGGTTTATTTATTTTTCTTTTTTGAAGTTGAAGTTGACTTTCATAAGTAGTACTGGCTGGTTGACGACAATTTATTTCAATTAAAAATAATTCTTTAGTTTTTTTATCTATGGCAATATCTACACCAAATAAACCTTTCCAACCATCTTTTTTTAATTTTTCTCCAATTTCTAAAACTATTTGATGATATTTTTTCTTTTGTTTATTTGTTAAATATTTATTTGCAAAACCCCAGTCATTGCCAATGGTTGAAAAAGGAAGATCAGTAAAAGGTGATAATCCAGTAATTTGATAATTAATATTACCAATCAGAATATTATTTTTTGAAATAATATTATTATTAGTAAACATTGGTCCGTCAATATAATCGGCTGTTCGCGCTAAACGGTTAGGAAATTTTTTTTGTATTTCAGTTAATTGTTTTTTATTTTTAATTAAAATTGTGCCTGAGCCAGTATGAGAACGATTGAATTGCAAAATAAATTTTTTATTTTTAAATTTTAGATCTTTTACTAAACTAACAGCATAATTAGGTAAATATTTTTTTAGATCTTGGAGCCAGTCTAATTGAGAAATTTTTTCTTCAACTTTATTGGATAATTCAGCTGAAGGATTGAGGAGAGACCAATTATTTTGAAGACAGATTTTTTCTATTTGAGGAGTATTTTTGAAAACAAGAATATTTTTATTTTTTAGTTTATTTATAAATTTTTTAACTTCTTTATTTTCTAAAAGTTCCCAAGTGTCTAAGGGTTTTTTGTTTTTGATCAATAAGATATTATTTTTATTCTCACAAAGAGTCTTGGCAAAATCACTATAATTTGAGATAATAAAATAACCTTGAATATCAAGATTTAATCCTAGAGCGCGTTCAATATCTCTAGTTACATAAATAATAGGTTGTTTTTTTAAATGAGAGTTAAGAATTGTCATAATAAATAGATTGTAGCTTTTTTTAGCATAAATTACAAGTTCAATTAAAAATAATAAATTAAAATATGAGAGAATATTATGAAGAGTTGAAAAAATATGGCAAAGTTAAATTGAAAGAATCTTTGACCAAAAATACTACTTTCAAAGTTGGAGGAATAGCGCATTTTTTTATTGAAGTAACAGAAGAAGAAAAATTAATTTCTTTATTAAATTTTTTGAATAGTGAAGATATTCCATATTTTGTATTAGGAGGAGGATCTAATGTTTTATTTTCTGACGAGGGATTTGAGGGTGTAGTGATCAAACTTCAAACTTCAGAATTAAAACTTCGTGAAGATAACGAAATTGTTGTTGCTGCGGGAGTGCTTTTGAATAAAGTAGTTAATTTTGCTTTACAAAATAAATTATCTGGAATGGAGTGGGGAACAGGTATTCCGGGAACAGTTGGTGGAGCAGTACGAGGTAATGCTGGTGCTATGGGAAAAGAAAATGCTAATTGTTTAGTGAAAGTTAAAATTTGGCGTGATGGAGAAGTTTTTGAATTAGATAAAACTGAATGTGGTTTTGGTTATCGAGAAAGTATTTTCAAAAATAATAAAGATGTTATTTTGTCAGCAGTTTATAAATTAACTCCCGGTGATGAAAAGTCTATCAAAGAAATTATGCAGACTTATCTCAAACAAAGAACTGGTCGTTTTCCTAATCTTCCTTCAGCTGGTAGTTTTTTCAAAAATATTGAGGTGAATAAATGGTCTGGTAAGAAAGAAGATTTACCAGAAATTTTTTGGGAAAGAGGGAAGATTCCTGTTGGTTGGTTAGTGGAACAAGTAGGAATGAAAGGTTTTACAATCGGGGGAGCAAAAATTTCTGATGAACATGGAAATTTTATTATTAATTTTTCTAATGCCAAGCAAGCAGATATTTTATCCCTAGTTGAGACTATCAAAGAAAAAGTGTATAATAAATTTGGAATTGAATTAGAACCAGAAGTAAAAATAATAAATTAAAATAAATAATAATTAATAATTAAAATATGAAAATAAATATTCAAGGCACAGGAATAGAATTAACTGAAGCGATCAAAAGATATGCTATAGAAAAAACTAAAAGTTTAGAAAAATATTTTGATAATATACAGCAAGCAGATATTGATGTAGGGATGAATACTCAACGTCATAATAAAGGAAAAATTTATTATGCAGAAATAAATTTATCTGTTCCCGGCAAGGTTTTGCGTGTAGTCAAAGAATCAGAAGATTTATATAAGTCTATTGACAAAGTAAGAGATCATTTTAAAGTAGAATTGGAAAAATTAAAAGGTAAAATGAGAGAAATAGATAGAAAAGATCTTCGTAATCAAAAAGGTTATCAAGTAGAATAAAAAAATAATATAATAAAAGTATCTCAGTTTTATAGAGATACTTTTTTATAATAAAAATATTTTATTATTTCTGTTTTTTAAAAATTTAAAAAGAAATTAAATATTTTTTTGAAATAATAATTGTTTTTAAGTTGTTATTTTATTTTAATTTACCAACCCATAGACAAAACAATCTAAAAATGTTAAGATAAAAGCCGTTATTATAATAAATAAGTTATTTTATGTCTGTAAATTCATTTTTGAATAAATTATTTGGTGATCCTAATAAAAAAGCGTTAAAAGAGATACAACCTTTGGTTGAAACTATCAATAGTTTAGAATCAGAGTTTGAAAAACTAACAGATCAAGAATTAAAAAATAAAACTCAAGAGTTTAAAAATCGTTTGCAAGAAGGGCAAACTTTGGATGATATTTTACCTGAAGCTTTTGCGACTGTGCGTGAAACATCAAAAAGAACTATGGGAATGCGTCATTATGATGTGCAGTTAATTGGTGGAATTGCTTTACATCAAGGCAAGATTGCAGAAATGAGAACAGGTGAAGGAAAAACTTTGGTAGCTACTTTGCCAACTTATTTAAATGCTTTAGAAGGCAAAGGAGTGCATGTGGTAACAGTTAATGATTATTTAGCTAAGCGTGATGCAGTATGGATGTCTAAAATTTATGATTTTTTGGGTTTGAGTGTGGGAATTATTCAAAATCAACGAGTTAGTTATAAATATGTTGGTCAAAAATTAGCATCAGAAAATGAAAAATTAACGGAATCAGAAATAAATGATATAGAAATAGAAGAAGACAGTTTTAAAATTGATGATGATTTTATTATTCCTTGTTCTCGTCAAGAAGCTTATCGTTTAGATATTGTTTATGGAACAAATAATGAGTTTGGTTTTGATTATTTGCGTGATAATATGGTTCAGAGTTTAGATGAGATGGTAATGCGTCCGGGTGAAGAAATGCATTATGCGATTATCGATGAAGTGGACTCTATTTTGATTGATGAAGCTAGAACTCCATTGATTATTTCTGCTCCAGCTGAGCAAGCTACTGAACAGTATTATCAATTTGCTAAATTAGTACGGGGTTTGAAAGAAAATGAAGATTATAATGTTGATGAAAAAATGCGTTCTTCAACTTTGACTGAAGAGGGGATTGCTAAATTTGAAAAATGGTTAAATGTAGAAAATCTTTATGTAGAAGGCGGTATTAGATTGGTACATCATATTGAACAAGCTTTGAAAGCAGAAGTGCTTTTTAAAAGAGATAAAGATTATATTGTAGAAAATAATGAAGTTATTATTATTGATGAATTTACTGGACGAAAAATGCCCGGCCGTCGTTATTCTGAAGGTTTGCATCAAGCTATTGAAGCTAAAGAAAATGTAGCAATTCAACGAGAGAGTCAGACTTTGGCTACTATAACTTTTCAAAATTTGTTTCGCATGTACAATAAATTATCTGGTATGACTGGTACTGCTTCTACTGAAGCAGAAGAATTTGGCAAGATTTATAATTTAGAAGTAGTTACTATTCCAACCAATCGTCCTGATGTGAGAAAAGATTTACCTGATAGAATTTATCGTAGTGAAAAAGGTAAAAATAAAGCAATTATTGAAAAAATAAAAGAATGCCAAGAAAAACAACAACCTGTTTTAATTGGTACTATTTCAGTAGAAAAAAATGAAGAATTAAGCGCTTATTTAACTTTGAATGGTATTCAACATGAACTTTTGAATGCTAAAAATCATGAAAGAGAAGCAGAAATTGTTGCTCAAGCTGGTCGTCCGGGAGCTGTTACTTTGGCTACTAATATGGCTGGTAGAGGAGTAGATATTAAGCTTGGCGGAAATCCAATTGATAAAGAAGAAGAAAAAATTGTTAAAGAAGCTGGGGGATTATTTGTTTTGGGAACAGAAAGACATGAATCTCGTCGTATAGACAATCAATTGCGTGGTCGTGCTGCTCGTCAGGGAGATCCCGGAGAAACTCAATTTTTTATTTCTACAGAAGATGAATTAGTTAGAGTATTTGCTGGTGATAGATTGAAAAGCGCTATGAATTTTTTGAAAGTTCCAGAAGATTTTCCAATTGAACAGAAAAGTATTACCAGAATTATTGAGAGTGCTCAAAAAAAAGTAGAAGGTTTTCATTTTGACAATCGTAAACATGTTTTGGAATATGATGATGTGCTCAATCGTCATCGCGATGTTATTTATAAACGCCGAAAACAAATTCTTAATTTAGCGGCTAATTTTGATAATTTAAAAAAGGAGGAAAAGATAATTGAGACAAAGACGAATTTAGTTTTAGAAGAAGAAAAAAATTATAATTCTTTACAAGAAATTGTTTTTGATCTTATTGAACAAGAAATTGAATTAGTTGTTTCTTTTCATACTAATACTGAGGATAAAAGTCAATGGAATATGCAAGAAATTTATGAAACAGCTAGAACTATTTTTCCTTTTTCACAAGAAGAAAGAGAAATTTTACTTCATTTCAATCGTAATGGCAATTCTAAATTAGAAGATGTAGAAGTAAGAAATAAAATTGTAGAATTTTTATTAGAAAAAGCTCAGACAGAATATAATAATGTAAAAATTAAGATTGAATCTTTAGTTCCGGCGGATGAAAAAGAAAAAGCTATGAATGAAATAGAAAAAAATGTTTTATTACGCTCTATAGATAATTTATGGGTGAATCATTTAGTAGAAATAGATTATTTGCGTACTGGTATTGGTTTGCGTGGTTATGGTCAGCGTGATCCTTTGGTAGAATACAAAAAAGAAACATTTTTTATGTTTAATAATCTTTTGGCTAATATTCAAAAAGAGGTTGTTTATTCTTTTTTCAAAGTTGGCGCAGGAATACAATTAGCTCCAACTGTGATGGCTAATGATAGATTAATTTTACAAGGAGCGCAAAAAACTATGAATGAATCTGGTCAAGTTGAAAGAAAACCTCGAGATGAATCTGGAAAAAAAATTGGTCGTAATGATCCTTGTCCTTGTGGTAGTGGAAAAAAATATAAAAAGTGTTGTGGAAAATAAAAAATATAAATTTATAAAAAACACGCGTTTAATAACGGGTGTTTTGTTTTCTATTGACATAAAAACATTTTTATTGTTTAATAATAAGGTTGTTCTTTTATTAGTTATCTTTTTTACAAAAGGAGGGTTCTTATGTCGGTTAGAGGAGATCTTGATACGGCTCGTAGAATCAGGATATTTACAAAGGAGGTGAAAACAAGTGTTAACTGGGTGTGTCCTATTTGTCAAAGAGAGATATCGGGTTTTAGTTTTTGTCCAGAATGTCGGACAAAAGCCCCGCCTTCAGTTCAAAGAGATTATTGGGAGTTAGCTAATCAACATAGAGTGTCTAAGATTTTCAAAAGGAGGATGTGCAATGTCTACTAAAGAAGAAAATCAAAGAACAAGAACAGAAAGGAACTATGGAAGAGTTCCTAATGGTTGGGATGAATTAAAGGGTTACTTTGATTCCGAAGGTAAATCCCAGCAAAGAGTGCGCTGTATTGAATGTTGCATCGGTCGCTATAATGATGAGGATTGTCCAGTTTGTGGACGGCGTAGGCGTACCTACTATTAGAGTTAGGAGGACACTGTAATGATTACTTGTACAGGACCACCATGATTTTTGAACAGTTGTGGTGTAAAAACAAAAAACGCTTTGCATCACCTGTAAAGTTTCATATTTTTATGTGATTTTACAGGGAGGATTTCGCTTAAGGCGAATAAATGGCAAAGCGTTTTTTGTTTTTTTAATTTATTTTATTTTTTGACAATATTATTTTAATAAAGTAAAATAATTTTATTGAAATTTAAGTAAATTATGATTTAAAATTAATTGTAATAAGAGTAAAATAAGCTCTGTGATTAATTTTTCTTGACCTTTTTTAAAGTTTGTTATAAAATAATGTTCGAATTTATTTTTAGTTATGAAAAGAAACAAAACCAATATTCGTTCTAAACTTCGTTGGGGGATAGTAGGTATATTCGTACTTATGATAGTAGCGAGTTTTTTTGATTTTCCAGTTTATGCCAACAAAGGTTTGGATTTTATAAATAATAATTTACATCTTGGTTTACCTCGTTTACCAGAAAAAAATTTTAATTTAGGATTGGATCTTCAAGGTGGAGCTCAATTGATTTATCAAGCTGATACTACAAATATTGCTAATAATGAAATAGGAACAGCTGTTGAAGGTGTGAGAGATGTTATTGAACGCCGAATAAATTCTTTAGGAGTTTCTGAACCAATTGTTCAAACTAATAAAATTGGTGAAGAGTATCGTATTTCAGTAGAATTAGCTGGAGTAACAGATATCAAAGAGGCTATTGCTATGATTGGTGGTACACCAATTTTGGAATTTAAAGAAATAAATAATGAGCCAGCTCGAGAATTAACTGCTGAAGAAAAGAAAGAAATGGATAATTATAATAAAGAAGCAAAAATTAAAGCTAATCAAGCTTTGCAAAAAGTAAAAGCTGGTACAGATTTTGCTTCTGTAGTTGCAGAATATTCTGAAGATATGATAAGTAAAAATAATGCTGGTTATATGGGATATTTAAGCAATAATACTATTTATCCAGAAATTTATGCTTGGGCCAGTACTAATGCAGAAGGATCAATTAGTAAAACTTTATTAGAAACAACTGATGGTTATAATATTTTAAAACGCGGTGGAGAACAAGAAGGAGAAATTGAAGTTAAAGCTAGTCATATTTTGATTTGTTATCTTGGTTCTCAAGGTTGTGAAAATCCTATTTATACCAAAGAAGAAGCTAGAACTAAAGCTCAAGAAATTTATAATCAAGCTAATGCTACAAATTTTGCTCAATTAGCTAAAGAAAATTCATCTGATCCTGGTAGCAAAGATAATGGTGGAGAATTAGGTTGGTTTGGAAAAGGAGTTATGATACCTGAGTTTGAAAAAGCAATTTTTGATAATACTCAAGTAGGAGAAATTGTTGGTCCGGTTGAAACAGCTTTTGGTTTTCATATAATTTATAAAGTTGATGAGAGAAGAAGTAAAACTTATGAAGTATCTAGAATTTTAATAAATACTAAAACAGAAACTGATATTATTCCTCCTCAGGATATTTGGAAAAATACTGATTTATCGGGAAAACAGTTAGAAAAAGCTGAAGTAGTATCTGATCCTCAAACAGGAGCGGTGCAAGTTTCTTTATCTTTTGATAATGAAGGTAAACAATTATTTGCAGATATTACAGAAAGAAATGTTGGTCAGCCTGTGGCTATTTTCTTAGATGGAGAACCAATCAGCGTACCAACAGTCAATGATGTTATCCGTGATGGTCGGGCTGTGATCAGTGGTAATTTTAATATCAAAGAAGCACAATTACTTTCTCAAAGATTGAATACTGGCGCTTTGCCAGTACCTATTGAATTAGTTAGTCAACAAACTGTTGGTGCTAGTTTAGGTATTCAATCATTACAATTAAGTTTGAAAGCTGGAATAATTGGTATTTTAGCTATTATGTTGTTTATGTTGTTGTATTATCGTTTACCAGGATTTTTATCAGTAATTGCTTTGACAGTTTATGTATTTACTACTTTGGCTTTATTTAAATTAATTGGAGTAACTTTGACTTTGTCTGGTATTGCTGGTTTTATTTTGTCAATCGGTATGGCAGTAGATGCGAATGTATTAATTTTTGAACGCATGAAAGAAGAATTAAGAGCTGGAAAAACTTTACGAGTAGCCGTAGAAGAAGGATTTTTAAGAGCTTGGACTTCTATTCGTGATAGTAATCTTTCTACTTTGATTAGTTGTGTATTGTTGATGTGGATTGGTACTGGATTTGTAAAAGGTTTTGCTGTTACTTTGTCAATTGGTATTTTAGTTAGCATGTTCACTGCAATCACTGTTAGCAGAACAATGTTGCGTTTTGTTTGTGCATGGTTTAGTGAATATGGTAATTGGTTATTCTTGGGTTCTTGCAAACAAGAAAAAACGGAGGTGAAAAAATAATATGCAAATTAATTTTATTGGAAAAAGAAATTTTACTTTTACTATCTCTGGAATTTTGTTTATAACGGCTTTATTCTTTTTGTTTGTTTTTGGTTTAAAACCGGGTATGGATTTTACAGGTGGATCTTTATTAGAAGTTAGTTTTTCTAATAATCGTCCAGAAGTAACACAAGTTAGAGAGTTAGTTCAAAGTATGAATTTTGGCACAGTTGTAGTACAAACTACAGATAATAATGGAGTTATTATTAAAACTAAATTTTTAACAGAAGAAGAACATCAAAATTTATTATCTAATTTAAGAACTAATTTTGAAAATGAAGAAAGTAAAGTTTTGGAACAAAGATTTGAAACTATTGGTTCTTCTGTCAGTTCTTCTTTACGTAATCGTTCGTTTACAGCTATTATTACTGTTTGTATTGGTATTATTTTATTTATTGCTTATGCATTTAGAAAAGTTTCTCGACCAGTAGCTTCTTGGAAATATGGTGCAGTAGCAGTAGTTGGTTTAGTGCATAATATAGTAATTACAGCAGGAGTTTTTGCAATTTTAGGTAAATTTGCTGGAGTAGAAGTGGATACAGCTTTTGTAGTGGCTTTATTGACAGTACTTGGTTATTCAGTTAATGATACGATTGTAGTTTTTGATCGAATTAGAGAAAATCTTATTAAGCATAGTGTGGATGATTTTTCGAGTTTGGTAAATAAAGCTATTAATGATACTATTGCTCGATCTATCAATACTACTTTGACTACTTTATTAGCTTTGTCAGCTTTGTATTTTTTCGGTGGCGTAACAATAAAAAACTTTTCTTTAGCTTTGATAATTGGTATTTTTTTAGGCGCTTATTCATCTATTTTTGTAGCCAGTCCATTATTAGTAGTTTGGCATAATTGGGATGAAAAAAGAAGAAATAAATAATAATTAAATAAAAATCCCCCTACTGGTGGGGTTTTTTATTTTTTTGTGGTATAATGTTAATAAGTTAAAATTTATAGAATTTGAAAGTCTAAAATTTTGTTTTTTATATTTTATAGACATAAGATTTTATAAATCTTAAAATTAATTTTATGTCAGATAATTTTATTCGTCATTTGATATCTTTAGCTGTTACTATTGCTGTTGGTTTAGCTTGGTTGTCAGGTTATTTTTCTAGTTTAAATGGTTGGTGGTGGACAGTTTTTGGTATCATTATAATTTATGTTATTATTTATAAATTAATAGAAGTCTAAATATGTTTTTAGGTCCTTTTTATATTGATTTAGATTTAATATTACAGTTTTTTTTGCGTCCTACTTTTGAAGTAGTTTTTGATGTTGTCATTATTATTGGTTGGGTAGTGTTAGCTTATTTATTATTTTTTCTTTCAGTTTATTATTGGATAGAATATAAAACTAATCATTATACTGCTGATTGGAAATGGGTTTTATTAGCGATTGATGTTCCTTTAGAAAATGTTCAAACTCCAAAAGCTGTAGAACAGTTATTTGCTCATTTAGCTGGAGCTTTTGATAGTTTGAATATAGAAAAAGTTTTCAAAAATGGAGTTAGACAACGATGGTTTAGTTTTGAAATTATTAGTATTGAAGGTTATATTCAGTTTTTAGTTCGGACTGAAGAAATTTTTCGTGATTTAATAGAAGCAGCTATTTATGCACAATATCCAGATGCAGATATTACTGAAGTAGAAGATTATGTTGATATTGCTCCAGAAATTTATCCAGATCCAGATTATGATGTTTGGGTAGGAGATTTTTCTTTAGCTGAGAATGATGCTTTTCCAATTAGAACTTATAGATATTTTGAACACAATATATCCAAAGATACAGTTTTAAAAGATCCAATGAGTGCCTTTTTGGAAAGTTTTTCTCGAATTGGTTCAGGAGAACAAATGTGGTTTCAAATAATTATTGAACCTATTTCTAATAGTTGGAAAGAAGATGCTATTAAAAAAATTAAAGAAGTTATTGGAGATGTTAGCACTAAGAAAAAATCTGGTTTTGGTTTACCTTTTGAAAGAGAAGTTGCTAAAACTTGGGATGAAATTAGCGCTCAAGTTTTTGGAACTATTAGAGCTGAAAATGGAGAAGAAAAAAGTAAACAATCTGAACCAAATCAACTTAAATATCTTACACCAGGACAAACAAAAATAGTTGAAGCTATGGAAGAAAAAATTACTAAAGTTGGATTTAAAACCAAAATGCGAGGAGTTTATTTAGCTAGAAATGAAGTTTTTAAATCAGAAAGAGGAATCAATGCTTTGGTGGGAGCTATACAACAATTTAATATACCTAGTGCCAATTCTATTGTGCCAAAATTTACTACAAGTGTATTTTATTTTGGAAAAGAAAAAAAATCTGCTCTCAGAAAAGCTAATTTAATTAAGGCTTATAAAAAGAGAAAAATAAAGACTGGTAGTAATCCTTTTGTGTTAAATACAGAAGAGTTAGCTACTATTTGGCATTTTCCTATGTCTCATGTGAAAACACCTCAAGTACAAAAAACTATTTCTAAACGCTCAGAACCTCCAGTTGGTTTACCTATAGAATCAATATACAATCAGGTAGTAAGCAATATACAAGATCGAGATGAATCTAAAATAATAAAAAAAGATAAAAATGAGACAACAAAATATCAAACAGATTCTGGCAGTATTGGTAATGACGATAATATAATAAAATTTGGTTAAAACTCACTTTGGAAAGTGAGTTTTAAGACTATTGATTTATTCTTGTTTTTGAGATAGTCTATAAATATTATTGATTTAAAATTAAAAGATAAATAAAAAAGTTGATTAAATTATGTCAGATGAAATTCAACAAATAAAAGATAAAATTGATGTAGCAGATTTAATTGGTGAATATATTCAATTAAAACCAGCAGGTGCAAATAAAAAAGGTTTATGTCCTTTTCATAATGAGAAAACTCCATCATTTATGGTTAGTAGTGAAAGACAAAATTGGCATTGTTTTGGTTGTGGAAAAGGTGGAGATATTTTTTCTTTTATTCAAGAAATGGAAGGTATGGAATTTGTGGAAGCTTTGCGTTATTTGGCCAATCGAGCGGGAATAGAATTATCAAATCGTCGCAGTGAAGTAGATAACAATCAAAAAAATAGAATTAAACAAATCAATAAAGAAGCTGCTCGTTTTTTTTATAATTTTTTAATAAAAATGTCTACAGCAAAAGACGCTTTGAAATATTTAGAAGAAAGAGGAATAAAATTAGAAACTATTGATGAATGGCAAATTGGTTTTATTCCTGAGCAGTGGGATTTATTAACTCAATATTTATTAAAAAAAGGTTTTGCGGTGGATGATTTAGTTGCTTCAGGTTTGACTATTAGAAAAGAAGGCGCTGAATCAGGTGGAGTAAGAGGTTTTTATGATCGTTTTCGTGGTCGGATTATGTTTCCTATTCGTGATGTTCATGGTGAAGTAGTTGGTTTTACTGGAAGAATTTTGGTAGAAAAAGAAAATTCTGGAGGTAAATATGTAAATACTCCACAAACAATAGTTTATGATAAATCTAGAGTAATATTTGGTTTAGAAAAAGCAAAACAAGAAATTAAAACTAAAGATTTAGTAGTAATTGTTGAAGGTCAGATGGATGCAATTGCTTGTCATCAAGCTGGTATGAAAAATGTAGTAGCTTCTTCTGGTACAGCTTTGACTGAAGAACAAATAAAATTATTACAGCGTTATTCCAAAAATATCAATATGGCTTTTGATGTTGATGACGCTGGTCAAAATGCAGCTAAGAGAGGAATTGATTTAGCTATTGAAGCGGGAATGAGAGTTCGGGTAATTCGTATTCCTGAAGGAAAAGGAAAAGATCCAGATGAATGTTTAAAAAAAAATCCAGATATTTGGTTTGAAGCAGTTAATAATGCTCAAGATGTAATGGATTGGTATTTTTCTAAAGTTTTTTCTAAAAAAGATATTACTAATTATCAAGAAAAACAACAAGCAGTAGATGAAATATTATTGGAAATTGCGCGTATTCCTTATGCAGTAGAAAAAGATCATTGGTTGAGAAAACTTTCTGAAATTGTTAGAGTGGATGTCGTAGTATTAAGAGATGATCTAAAAAGAGTAGCTACCAAAAAAAATGTGAATAAATTGAATTCAGCTGAAAAAAAATTAGAATCTGAAAAAATTATAAAAAAAGATCCTTTATCTTTATTATTAGAAAGATTATTAGCCTTAATTTTGAAATATCCTTTTTTAAGAGAAAAGTTATTAAAATCAGGATTGGAAAAAATTATTGAAGAAAGTATTTTTAATTCTCTTTACGAATTGATAAAAAAAGAGTATACTTTAGAAGAAATTAAAAATCAGGTAAAAGCTGAAGATAAAAAAAATTTAGATATTTTACTCTTGCAATCAGAATGGGAGTTTTCTAATTTTTTAGAAGAAGATGCTAAAAAAGAATTAGAAAATATTATTGTTTTAATAAAAACAAGGTGGAAAAGAAAAAAAAATGAAGAATTAAAAATAAAAATTGCTCAAGCTGCAAAAAATAATGACAGAGAAAAAGAAAATGCTTTAATTGCTGAATGGACTCAAATTAATCAATTATAAAAATAAAATTAATTAATAATTATTTTCTCATGCCGAGAAAAAAAGTTCAAAAGAGTGTTAAAAAAACTCAAAAGAACAAGACAACTAAAACTGTAACTAAAAAATCAGTTACAAAGAAAAAAAAGACAACCCAAAAGGTTGTTTCCAAAGCTCAAAAAGCTATCAAAAAACCAGTTCGCAAACCATCAAAACGGACTACAAAAACTATTAAGAAAGTTACCAAAAAGAAAACAGTTTCAAAACCAAATAAGAAATTAGTTTCTCCAAAAAATAAAAAAAATAAGACTCTAACTAAGTCTGGTTTTGTAATTGATCAAGAAATAGTAAATCCACCAGATGAATTAGCAATTAAAAATTTAGTAGATAAAGGTAGAAGTAGAGGATTTTTAACAGAAGTAGAAGTTTTAAATCTTTTTCCTCGTTTGGAATGTTATTTGGAATATTATGAATTTGCTTTGGATTTAATGGATAAAAATAGAATTTCTGTAGTGGAAATGCGAGAAGGTTTTTTAGGCAAGAAAAATGATAATGCAGAATTGTTACAAGAATTTCAAGGTGAACAACCTGATGTAGAAGGAGAATTTGATTTAGGTGCTATTTCTCAAGATTCTATTCAAATGTATTTACGCGAAATTGGTAAGATTCCACTTTTAACTGCTGATCAAGAAGTTTCTTTGGCTAAGAGAAAAGAAAAAGGTGATAGAGAAGCTGAAAAAAAACTTATTCAAGCTAACTTGCGTTTAGTTGTATCTATTGCCAAAAAGTTTGTAGGAAAACAACTTTCGCTTTTGGATTTAATTCAAGAAGGAAATATTGGTTTATTTCGAGCTGTTAAAAAATTTGATCATCGAAAAGGTTATAAATTTTCTACTTATGCAACTTGGTGGATTCGTCAAGCTATTACTCGTGCTTTAGCTGATCAATCTAGAACAATTCGTATTCCAGTTCATATGGTAGAAACTATCAATCGTTTTCAACAAATTTCTCGTCGTTTATTACAAGATTTAGGTCGTGATGCGACTCCAGAAGAATTGGCTGCAGAAATGGGAGAAGATTTAGATAAAATTAAACATATTATTAAAATTTCTCAAGAAACAATTTCTTTGGAAACTTCGGTTGGTGATGATGACGATGACGATTCTTCTTTATCAGATTTTATTGAAGATGTAAAAACTGTTAGTCCTTCGCAATCAGCTGGTAGAGAATTATTGCGTGATTATATCAAAGAAGCAATGAAAGATTTATCTCCTCGAGAACAAAAAATTTTAGAAATGCGTTTTGGATTAGTGGATGGAGTAACACATACTTTGGAAGAAGTTGGTAAGGAATTTGATGTAACACGCGAGCGTATTCGTCAGATTGAAGCAAAAGCTTTAGATAAGATTCAAACTTTTGATATTTCTAGTAAATTGCGTGATTATTAAATACTAATTTATAAATTTAATATATAAAAACCCCAGTTAAACTGGGGTTTTAATTTTTTATTTAAAACTCTTTATAAATAGAAAATAAAAAATAAATTAGTATTTAGTTAATAATTTTATTCTAAATTAATTTTATTAAATTCCACCAAGCATTAATATAATCAATGCGTTTATTTTTATATTTCAGATAATAAGCATGTTCCCAAACATCAAGAGCTAAGATAGGTTTATGTCCCAGAGTTAGTGGAGAGTCTTGATTAGGTAATTGATAAATATCCAATTTTCCATCAGATTTTTCTACTAACCAAACCCAACCAGATCCAAATAAAGTAATGGCAAGTTGAGTGAATTGTTCTTTGAATTTTTTAATTGAACCAAAATCACGATTTATTTTTTTTATTAAATTTTTATCTTTAGTATTATTAGGATTTAGATTGGACCAATAAATATTATGATTTAAATAACCGCCACCCATATTTTTTAATTTTGTTCGGTCTATATTATTTATATTTAATTTTTCTAAATCAGTAAGTATTTTTTCAGCTGTCAGATTTTTTAATTCAGGATATTTATCTACTAAAATTTGAAAGTTATCCATATATCCTTGATGATGTTTGGTATAATGTGTTTCTACTGTTTGAGCATCTATGTTTGGTTCTAGAGCATCAAAGGTAAAATTAAGTTTTGGAAGTGTAAATTTCATAAATTTAATTTAATAATTAGTTCTTCTCATACTATTATAGTATAATATAATTAGTTTTTTGTCAACTGTTATTAATTATTTAGATTGACCAAAAAAAATAATTGTATTATAATTGTCTTGATAATTTTTTGTATTATATAAATATTTTATGAAAAGATTTTTTATTTTTTTATTATTAATTTCTTTTTGCTTAAGTATTTTTTCTTTTGTTTCTCCAGTTCAAGCAGAAGAAATTGCGACGACAAATGAAAATAAAGTAGAATATGTTTTTTTTCATTCAGAAACTTGTCCACATTGCAAAGATCAAATTAAGTTTATCAATACTAAGCTAATGAAAGAATATGGTGATTTTATTGATTTAAAAATGTATGAAGTAAGTAAAAGTTCTGAAAATCAACAAATTTTTCAACAATATATAAAATTTTATAATGTACAAACTAGTGGAGTACCAGTAGCTTTTATAGATGGTGAAGTGGTAGTTGGTTTTGCTAATAATAAAACGACTGGTAATAAAATTATGGGTATTGTGGAGAATAAATTATTAGAACGCGGTTTATTAGAAAAAGAGGAAAAAATAAATAACAATTCTGAATATATAAATATTCCTTTTTTAGGAGAAATAGATTTAGAACAATTTTCTTTACCAGTTTTAACAATAATTATTGGTTTATTAGACGGCTTCAATCCTTGTGCAATGTGGGTTTTGCTTTTTTTAATTACTTTACTTTTGGGGATGGAAGATAAAAAAAGGATGTGGCTTTTGGGTAGTATTTTTATATTTTCTTCAGCCTTAGTATATTTTATTTTTATGGCTGCTTGGCTTCAATTTTTGATGTTTATGGGGATGGTTGTTGCTATAAGAATTATAATTGGTTTAGTGGCAGTGGTAGTTGGTGGAAAAAGTTTAAAAGATTTTTGGAAAAGTAGAAAAACTGAAGGCGTTGTTTGTGAAGTATCTAGTAAAAAAAATACTCAAAAAATTTTTGCTAAAATTAAAGATATTGTTTATAAAAAAAGTTTATGGTGGTCAATATTAGGTATTTTATTATTAGGTTTTTCAGTAAATTTAGTAGAATTAGCTTGTTCTGCTGGTTTTCCAGCAATATTTACACAAGTGTTAGCTTTGAATGAAATGCCAATTTGGAAGAAATATATGTATATGGTTGGTTATATATTCTTTTATATGTTAGATGATTTATTGGTATTTTTTATTGCGATGTCTACTCTTAAATCAAAAGTTTTTGGTACTAAATATGCTAAATATACTAATTTAGTTGGTGGTTTGTTAATATTGATTCTTGGATTGTTATTAATTTTTAAACCAGAATGGTTAATGTTTAGTTAATTAAGATTTAATAAACAAGTAAAAAGTGTAAAAATTTGTTACACTTTTTATATTTTAATAAATGTGTTAAAATAATTGCACTTAAAATAATTATATAATTTATGTCAAAAGAAGTTGTTTTAGATATTGAAACTATTGGAGATCTTAGAGATCAGGCTAATATGAAAATTACAGTGGTATCTATTTATGAATATGAACATGATCAATACCGCTCTTTTGAAGAGCATGAGTTAGGAGATTTATGGCCAATCTTAGAAAAAGCTGAAAGAATAATTGGTTTTAATAGTGAACATTTTGATTTACCAATTTTGAATAAATATTATGCAGGTGATTTATTAAGTTTTCCTCAATTAGATATTTTAAAAATAATTAAAGAATCTACTGGTCATCGTTATAAATTAAATGATATTGCTAAAGCAACATTACAGATAGAAAAAAGTGCGGATGGTTTTCAAGCGCAAAAATGGTTTGAAGAAGGAAAATTAGAAGAAATAAAAAAATATTGTGAACAAGATGTAAAAGTTACCAAAGAGATTTATGAATATGGTAAAAAAAATAAAATGCTTTATTATAATACTTTAGTAGGAGAATTAGTACCATTTGCTGTTAATTTTGATTTACCAATACAATTACAAAGTATGGATGGTAATCAAACAAATGGAAGTATTAATTTAACTTTACCATTTTAGTTAAAATAAAAAGTAAAGAATAAGAAATAAGGAATAAACTTTTGTGTTTATTTCTTTTTTCTTAATAAATTTGACAAATCATACTTTTGTAGTATAATTTAATTATCTTATTAAATTAAAATTTTATGTTACAGTTTAATAAAGAATTGGGTTATAGTTTACAATTTATTTTTGCTTTGTCTAATTTAAATAAAAATGAGCTTTTGGGTTTACGAAAGTTTTCTGATGAAAAAAATATTTCTTTTTTATTTTTACAGAGAATTGCTAGAAAATTGCGTCAAGGTGGTATTATTCAATCTATTAAAGGAGCAACTGGTGGTTATTATTTAAAAAAAAGTTTAACTAAAATTAGTCTTAAAGATTTACTAGAAGTTTTAGATGGAGAATATGCAGTGATTGATTGTTTGAAAAGTGATGTTGTTTGTCCAAAAGAAAAAAATTGTACAGCTCATAAAGTTTTTAAAAAAGTAAATAATTCTTTATTAGATTATTTAGGTAAAATAAAATTATCAGAATTATTAGAAGATTAATATGTTTTTTAATAAAAAGAAAAAATCTTTTGTATATTTAGATCATGCGGCAACAACTTATATAGATGAACGAGTTAAACAAGCAATGGAACCTTTTTGGATAAAAGAATTTACCAATCCTTCATCTTTATATGCTCCGGCTTTAAAAGTGAAAGGATTTTTAAGTGAGGCTAGAAAAAAAGTGGCTAAAATTTTACAGGCTTTACCTGATAATATTATTTTTACTAGTGGAGGAACTGAATCTAATAATTTAGCAATTTTTGGTATTGCTAGAAAATATCAAAATCAAGGAAAACATATTGTAACTAGTAAAATTGAACATCAGGCAGTACTTCGTTGTTGTGAACAATTAGAAAAAGAAGGATTTACAGTAACTTATTTAGAACCAGATAGTGAAGGTTTTATTTCTCCTAAAAAAGTTTTATCAGCTATTACTCCAGAAACAATTTTAGTAACAATTATGTATGCTAATAATGAGATCGGTACTATTGAACCAATTGTTGAAATTGGTAAAGAAATTTTGAAATGGAGAAAAGAAAAAAATACTGTTTTTCCTTATTTTCATACAGATGCTTGTCAGGCAGCTGGTGCTTTGGAATTAGCTGTAGAAAAATTACATGTAGATCTTTTGACTTTTAATGGAAGTAAGATTTATGGTCCTAAAGGTGTGGGAGTTTTATATAAGCGTCGTGGAGTAGAAATTCAACCTTTGTTTTTTGGAGGAGGACAAGAAATGGGTCAAAGAAGTGGTACAGAAAATATTTCTGGAATTATTGGTTTAACTAAAGCTTTGGAATTAGTTCAAGATAATCGTCTTGCAGAAAATAAAAGATTATTTAATTTAAGAAATTATTTTTGGGAACAAGTACAAACAAAAATTAATAAAGTTAAACTTAATGGTCCTAAATTAGAAGATGAATTATTGCGTTTGCCTAATAATTTGAATTTTTCTATTTTGGATGTAGAAGGAGAAGCTTTGTTATTATATTTGGATAATTATGGTATTTGCTGTTCAACTGGTTCAGCTTGCACATCTGCTTCACTTGAACCATCTCATGTTTTATCTGCTTGTGGTTTACCGTATGAATATTCTCATGGTAGTTTGCGTTTTAGTTTAGGACATTGTAATACCAAAGCAGATATTGATTATGTAATGGAATATTTACCTGAAATAGTAGAAAAATTAAGAAAAATTAGTCCAGTTAATTTAGGAGTTGTTCAACATGCTAAATATAAATAAAATATTAAAATTAAAATTTTAAATTAACTATTTAAAATTATAGTTATGAAAATAAATAAAAAAATTGATGGAAGAGATGCACAAGGTAATACTTGGTTATATAGTGATATAGTTAAAGATCATTTTTTTAATCCACGAAATATTCTTTTTTATGGCGAAGAAGAAACTTATGAAGCAGATGCTAGCGGAAGAGTTGGATCTCCTGCTTGTGGTGATGAAATGGTTGTTTGGTTAAAAATTGATCCAAAAACAGAAAAAATAAAAGAATGTAAATGGCAAACTTTTGGTTGTGGTTCAGCTATTGCTTCAACTAGCGTTATGAGTGAAATAGTAACAGAAAATAATGGATTGACAATTGATCAAGCTTTAAAAATTAAACCTCAAGATATTATGGAAAGATTGGGTGGTTTACCAGCTCAAAAAGTACATTGTTCAGTATTAGGAGATAAGGCTTTGCGAATGGCTATTAATGATTGGTTTCGTAAAACAGGACAACATCAGCGAATTGTTGTTGAAGGAGCCAAAATTATTGATGAAAAATTAAGGATTACTGATCGAGATATTGAGGAAGCTGTTTTGGAAGGAGCTAGAAATTTAGAAGATATACAGAAAAAATTAAAAGTAGGTGTGGCTAGTCCGGAAGCTATTCCTGAAATTGAACAATTAATAAGATTTTATACTGAAAAGTATTATGGTTAAAAATTTTAAAAATAATTTTAAAAATAATATTTAATTTTTTAAATAAAAAATATGTCAAAAATTAAAATTGATCAAGAAAAGTGTGTTGGTTGTGGAAGTTGTAGTTATATTTGGGAAGAAAATATAAAAATGAATGAAGAAAATAAAGCAGAGATAATTGATTCTAGTTTAGAATTAGAAGAAGATAAGATTCAAGATTTAATAGATAGTTGTCCAGTAGGAGTAATTGAAAAAGAATAAAAAATCCCGCCAAAATGGCGGGTTTATTTTTGGGGGTTGTCAACAGAAATGTTGACAAAGAAAAGAATTTGATTGGTCTTATAGCAGATTGCGGAAAGGATCGGTTGGAAGAAGAAAATTTTCAGTAAGAAAATCTACTTCATTAGGTAGGCGGGGACAAATTTTTGGATCCCTTGTTGAATTTTTTTGGTTACCGTCATTTGGATAAGACGGTATTCCTTTTTTAACTTGGCTCAATGTGAGCTTAGACCAATATCTTCTCATGTATTTATCCTCCTGTAAAATACTTTTTTAGTATATCATATTTTGAGAAAAAAGCAAGAAATTGCTTTTTTCTCTTATTTTTGATAAGATTTATTTATTATGAATGAAAAAGGTAAATTATATATAGTAGCTACACCAATTGGCAATCTTGGTGATATTACTTTACGCGCTTTAGAAACTTTAAAAAAAGTAGATTTTATTTTATGTGAAGATACTAGAAATACTCAAAAACTTTTGAATTATTTTGAAATAAAAACTAAGACAATTTCTTATCATCAACATAGTGAAATTAAAAAATTATTAGAAATTAAAAAATTATTAGTAAGTGGTAAAAATTTAGCTTTAGTAACTGATGCTGGTACACCGGGAATTAGTGATCCGGGAAATAAATTGATTGACATGATTTTGGATGAAGTTCAAGTAGAAAATTCAAAATATTTCGTTAACAAAAAAGATTCTTCAATGATTGTTCAGTCTGATAATATAATACCAATTCCAGGTCCTTCGGCAGTTATTACAGCTTTGAGTATTTCAGGATTTCCCGCAGATAAGTTTTTGTTTCTTGGTTTTCCTCCACACAAAAAAGGACGACAAGCATTTTTTAAAGAAATAGCTGAAAGTAAATATACAATAGTTTTTTATGAATCTAGTCATAGAATAAAAAAATGTTTATTAGAATTAGTAAAAGTTTTGAATGAAAAACAACAACTTTGTATTGGCAGAGAGTTGACTAAAAAATTTGAAACAATTTATCGTGGCACAATTCAAGAAATTTTAAAAATGAATATTAGTGAAAAAGGTGAGTTTGTAGTGGCTGTTAGTAAGTGATAATTAGTAACTAATAATTACTAATTTTTAATATGATAAATTTTTTATGATTTGAATACTTGGAAAAAATTATTTGTTAATATGAGAAATTTACAAAATGATAAATAGTTTCACTAAAAGAGAAATTAAATAGATTTATTAGTTAATTATGAAAAACTATTATATTACCACTACTTTGCCGTATGTAAATGCTGAACCACACATTGGTTTTGCTTTGGAAATTATTCAGGCAGATGTTTTGGCTCGCTATCATCGTTTATTAGGAAAAAATGTAGTATTTAATTTTGGCACTGATGAACATGGTTTGAAAATTTATCGAAAGGCTTTGGAATTAGGAATTGAGCCACAAAAATATTGTGATGAATACGCTGTTAAATTTGATGCTTTGAAACAAGCGCTTAATTTAAGTTACACTCATTTTATTCGAACGACTGATAAGCATCATAAAAAAGCAGCTCAAGAATTTTGGAAATTATGTGAAAAAAATGGTGATATTTATAAAAAAAATTATAGTGTTAAATATTGTGTAGGTTGTGAATTAGAAAAAACTGATTCTGAGTTAGTTGATGGTAAATGTCCAGTTCATCCTAATTTAGTTTTAGAATTAATTGAAGAAGAAAATTATTTTTTTAAATTTTCTAAATATCAAAAATCTTTATTAAAATTATACAAAGATAATCCAAATTTTATTATACCTCAGAATAGACAATTAGAAATTAAAAATTTTGTGGAACGAGGTTTAGAAGATTTTAGTATTTCTCGTTTGAAAAATAAGATGCCTTGGGGTGTGGAAGTTCCAGGAGATGAAAGTCAAGTAATGTATGTTTGGTTTGACGCTTTAATAAATTATATTTCAACTCTTGGTTGGCCAGAAAATAAAAATAATTTTGAAAAAAATTGGCCAGGAGTACAAGTGGCGGGAAAAGATAATCTTCGTCAGCAAGCAGCTATGTGGCAAGCTATGCTTATCTCAGCTGGTTTACCAAATTCAAAACAAATTTTTATTCATGGGTTTATTACTGCTGAAGGAAAAAAGATGAGTAAAAGTTTAGGTAATGTGATAGAGCCATATAAAATTGTAGAAAAATATGGTACTGATGCTGTGCGTTATTATTTACTTGGCGCTATGCCAGCTTATGAAGACGGTGATTTTAGTATTCAAAGATTTGAAGAATTTTATACTGCTCATCTTGTAAATGGTATAGGTAATTTAACTAGTAGAATTTTAACAATGTTAGAAAAGTATTCAGAATCAAAAATTCCTCAAGTGGAAAATGGGAATTGGGAAATAGAAAATTTTTGGATAAAATATAATAAATATTTAAGTGAATATAAATTTGAAGAAGTGGTTAATTTAATAAATAAATTTGTTGCAGAATTAGACAGTTTTATTTCTACACAAAAACCTTGGGAAAAAGTAAAAGCTGGTGAAGATATTTCTGGTTTACTTTATCAATTAGCCGAAGGTTTGCGTCAGATTGCCGTAGCATTATTGCCAATTATTCCTGAAACTGCGGAAAAGATTTTGAAACAGTTAAACACAACTGAATTGTCTCATGACTGGGGAAAATTGTCAGAAGGTGGTATAATAAATAAAGGAGGAATATTATTTTCAAGATTAGAAAATAATATATAATTTTAAATTTTAAATTATAAGACATATGTCTTTATTTGATATCATTCTTCTCATAATTATTAGTGGGTTTGCAATGTTTGGTTTTTGGTTTGGTTTAGTTCATACTATTGGATCTTTGGTTGGAACAATTATTGGAGCTTATGTGGCTAGCAGATATTATGAACCAATGGCAAGTTGGTTAGTAAATATTACAGGTTGGGAAAGTAATTTTTCCAAAGTTCTTATGTTTATTATTACTTTTGTAGTGGTAAATAGATTGATAGGTTTTGGATTTTGGATTTTAGATAAGGCAACTAGTTTTATTACAAAAATGCCATTTTTAAATTCACTTAATAGATTTTTAGGTATTATTATTGGTTTATTTGAAGGAGTGATTACATTAGGTTTAATATTTTATTTTATAGAACGTATTCCATTATCTGATCAATTTATGGGATGGATGGCTGCTTCTAAGTTTGTTCCTTTTTTAGTTAATTCTGCAGCAATTTTAATTCCACTTTTGCCCGAAGCTTTAAAAATGCTTCGTTCTACTGTAGATTATGTTCAAGATATTGTTGTTTCTAATTTATGATTGATACCCATTGTCATATACAATTTCAAGGATATAAGGATGACCGTGATGAGGTCATTCTTCGTTGTATAAAAAAAGGATTGATCATGAATACGATTGGCACACAAAAAGAAACTAGTAGATTAGCAGTAGAAATAGCAGAAAAATATAATAATATTTATGCAACAATTGGACTTCATCCTGTGCATCTTTTTGCTACTCAGGTTGATGAAGAAGAATCAAAATTTTTGTCTCATGAAGAAGATTTTGATGAAAAATATTATTTAAATTTAGCAAAATCAAAAAAAGTAATTGGAGTGGGGGAATGCGGTTTAGATTTTTTTCATTTACCAAATAATATAGATTTTAAAATTATTTTAGAAAAACAAAAAAAAGTTTTTATTCAACAATTTAAATTTGCTCAAAAAAATAATTTAACTTTGGTAGTTCATACTAGAGATTCTGAGCCGGATAAAAATTTACCAAAAGCTTATGATGAAATGGCAAAATTATTAGCAAAACTTATAAAAAAATATGGTAAGATAAAAGGAGTGATTCATTGTTATTCTGGAAATTGGATACAAGCTAAAAAATTTTTAGATTTAGGATTTTATCTTGGTTTTACTGGAATAATTACTTTTCCACCGCGTAAAACTAATCCTCAACCAACTTTGGATTTATTAGAAGTAGTAAAAAATTGTCCATTGGATAAAATAGTGGTAGAAACAGATGCTCCTTATTTAGCTCCTCAATTATATCGTGGTAAAAAATGTGAACCTTGGATGGTAGAAGAAGTAGTTAAAGAAATAGCTAAAATAAGAGGAAAAAGTGTTGAAGAAATAATTAAAATTACAGATGATAATGCCAAAAAATTATTTAATATTTAAAAAAGAGCTTAAAAAAGCTCTTTTTTATATTTTTATGCACAATCTAAATAAAAAAATAGTTGACGAAAGTCTAATAATCAGTTAAAATATTGTCGTTAATCAAATATCTTTTTAAATTTTAAAATATGGCTTTATTGCCTTCTAATCCTAGAGAAAGAAAATACATGTTGATGGGTTTTAGAATAGTGGGAGATTTTGGGGCGAGTATTGCTATTCCTGTGGTAGTGTTTGTTATTATTGGTCAGTGGTTGGATGGAAAATATCAGACTCAGCCATATTTTACGATTGGAGCTTTTGTTTTAGCAGCGTTAGTTTCTGGAAGACTTATTTATAAAAAAGCTAAAAATTACGGAAAAGAATATCATGAATTAGGTAAAGAAAAAAATAAATAATAATTATGAGTGGCGAAATTCACATTCCAACTTTAGCACCAGAGACCTTGTTTCATATAGGAAATATTAGTATTACCAATACAATGATAAATGCTTGGATTGCTATAATTATTTTTTTAATATTAGGTATTTTAATAAAAAGAAAAATAGCTCTTCGACCGGGAAAATTACAAAATTGGTGTGAATATTTTTTAGATTTAATATTAGGTTATTTTGATCAGGTTACAGGAGACAGAAAAAAAACTATTAAATTTTTACCAATAGTTGGATCTGTCTTCTTTTTTATTTTACTTTCTAATTGGATTGGTCTTTTACCAGGGACTGGAAGTATTACTTATGGTCACAATATGTTGCTTCGTCCAGCTAATACTGATTTAAATTTAACTTTGGCAATGTCTTTAGTAGCAGTACTTTCTTCACATATTTTTGCTTTTTTTAGTATTGGATTTTTTACCCAAATTGGAAAATTTATTCAAATTAAAAATATTATCAAAAGTATACCAAAAGGTCCAATTGCTATTTTTACTGCTCTAATTGAGTTTATGGTTGGTATTATAGAAATTGCCTCAGAAGTTGCTAAAGTTTTGTCTTTATCTCTTCGTTTATTTGGTAATATTTTTGCAGGAGAGGTTTTGATTACAGTAATTTCTGCTTTGATAGCTGCTGTTGTTCCAACACCATTTATGTTATTAGAATTATTAGTTGGATTAATTCAAGCTTCAGTATTTGCAATGTTGACTATTGTTTATTTAACAGTTGCTGGTTCAGCTCCTCATGGCGAGGAACATCATGAAGAAGTTCATGAAGTTTTAAAAGAACCTGTAAAGGTAAAATAAGTAGTAGAGAATAAAAAGTAAATTTTATTTTTTATTCTTTACTCCTTGTGAAGAGTAGAGGTATTCAAGGTGAGGTAAAAATTTATTTACAAAAACAAACCAGTCCGTTTTATAACGGATCCCGCGCCAGCGAATATCAAATGTAAATATATGGAACAAGCAGCAATCGTAGTATTGGCAAAAGCTTTTACTATGACTATTGGTGGTATTTTTCCAGCTTTAGCTATTGGAAAAATTGTTTCCAAAGCAATGGAATCAATTGGTAGAAATCCAGAAGCTGGAGAAAAATTATTTGTCCCAATGTTATTGGGTGTAGCTTTTGCTGAAGCTATCGCTATCTACGCTTTAGTAGTAGTATTCACTTTGAAATAATTTCTTACACTGGGTCAATTTTGGTCCAGTGAATAGATATTATTTTAAAATTTATAATTATGAATATAATAAACACAGTTTATGCTAGCAATGAATCAGTTTCAGAAACTGAAGTTTTAGCTACGGAAACTTATACAACCACAGGACATGGAGAAGAAACAGGTGGAGTAGTAGCTTCTTTGGGTATTAATGCTCAACTTTTTGTATTTCAGCTTTTGAATTTTGCTATTGTAGCTGCTATTTTGTGGTTTTTAATTTTAAAACCATTAACTAAAAAGTTAGAAGATAGAAAGAAAATTATTAATGATAGTTTGGATAAAGCTCAAGAAGTAGAAACAAACTTAACAATGAGCCAACAAAAATTTCAAGAAAAGATTGATGAAGCCAAAGTTGAAGCCAATAAAATTATTGAAAAAGCTTATGCTGATAGTGAAAAATTGAGTGAAGAAATGAAAAATAAAGCTAAAAAAGAAATTGAACTACTAGTTGATCAAGCTAAGCGTAATATTCAAATTGAGAAAGAAGAGACTATTCAAGGTTTAAAAAATGAAACTGTAAATTTAATTATAGCCGTTGTAGAAAAAGTTTTGAATGAAAAAATTACAGATAAAAAAGATCGAGAATTGATTGAAGATTCATTGAAAAATATTAAATAATTTTTATGAAAAAAAGCAATAAACAATTTGCTGAAGCTTTGTATAAGGTCACTAAAGGTTTAAAAGATAAAGATTTAGAAAGAGTTTTATTTAATTTTGCAAAATTATTAGTTCGTTCTCATAAATTAAAGCAAGCGGAGAGGATTATAGAAGAATATATAAAATATGCAAAAAAACAAGAAGGTGTAAAAGAAATAGAAATTACTTCTGCTCATAAATTAGATCAAGAAACTATTGATAAGATAAAACAAGTTTTTGGAGATAAAGTTAATGAACAACAAATTATTGATAAAAATATTTTAGGTGGAGTGAGTATTAAATTAGAAGACAAGATTTTGGATGCAACTATTAAAACTCAATTAAAACAATTAAAAAATGCATTATAATTAATAATCAAATTTTATAAACATATGTCTACAAATCAGATAGTTGAAGAATTAAAAAAACATATTTCTCAATTTGAAAAAGTTATTGAGGTGGAGGAAATTGGTACAGTCGTAGAAGTTGGCGATGGTATTGCTCGTATGACTGGATTGACCAAAAGTCAATATCAAGAAATGTTGGAATTTTCAAATGGAGTTTTTGGAGTAGTTTTGAATTTAGAAGAAGAAACTGTTGGAGCGGTTATTCTTGGTGATTACAAAGGTATTAAAGAAGGGGACACAGTAAAAAGAACTGGTCGTATTTTGTCAGTTCCAGTTGGAGAGCAAATGATCGGTAGAGTAGTAAATGCTTTAGGTCAAGCTATTGATGGAAAAGATGAAATTAAAACTGATAAATTTTATCCAGTAGAAAAAATTGCTCCTGGTGTTATGACTCGTCAATCAGTTGATCAGCCAGTACAAACAGGTATTAAAGCTATTGATGCAATGATTCCAATTGGTCGTGGTCAGCGCGAACTTATTATTGGTGATCGTCAAACTGGTAAAACCGCGATTGCGATTGACACCATTATCAATCAAAAAGGTCAAAACATGAAATGTATTTATGTAGCAGTTGGTCAAAAAGAATCTAAAATTGCTCGTATTGTAGCCAAATTAGAAGAAACTGGAGCTATGGAATATACTACAGTTGTTGTTGCTGGCGCTTCTGATCCTGCTTCTATGTCTATGTTTGCGCCTTATTCAGGAGTAGCAATGGCTGAATATTTTGCTGATCAAGGTCAAGATGTTTTAATTGTTTATGATGATTTAACTAAACAAGCTTGGGCTTATCGTGAAATTTCTTTGTTACTTCGTCGTCCGCCAGGAAGAGAAGCTTATCCGGGCGATGTATTTTATTTACATTCACACTTACTAGAACGCGCTTGTCGTCTAAATAAAGAAAATGGTGGTGGTTCAATTACAGCTTTACCAATTATTGAAACTCAAGCTGGAGATGTAACTGCTTATATTCCAACTAATGTAATTTCTATTACTGATGGACAGATTTTTTTGGAAACAGATTTGTTTTATCGCGGTGTTCGTCCAGCTTTAAATGTAGGTATTTCTGTATCTCGTGTAGGTGGTTCTGCTCAAATTAAACCAATGAAAAAAGTAGCAGGTAAATTAAAATTGGCTATGGCTCAATTTCGTGAATTAGAAGCTTTTGCTCAATTATCGTCAGATTTGGATCCAGAAACAAAGAAACAAATTGATTTAGGAAGAAGAATGACAGAATTGTTAAAACAAGGTCAATATTCTCCAATGTCTGTGGAAGATCAGGTAGCAATTATTTATGCTGTCAGTAATGAATATTTTAATAAATTTGAAGTAAATGCAATTAAAGAAGCTGAAAAACAATTTCTTGATTTTATGCATAAAAATAAAAAAATTTTATTGGATAAAATTGCTAAAGGAGAATGGGATGAAGTTATTGAATCAGAACTTAAATCTGCTTGTGAAGAATTTATTAAGTAAATTAAAATTATTAAATAAAATTTAATTTTCAATATTAAAAATTATAAATTGAAAATTCATTATTATGTCAGTTAATACCAAAGCGATAAAACGAAGAATAAAATCTGTTGGCTCAACTCATAAAATTACTAAGGCTATGCAAATGATTTCGGCTGTAAAAATGAGAAAAGCAGTTGATTCAGCTATAAATACTCGTACTTATGCTACATTAGCTTGGGATTTATTAGTAAAATTATCAAAAACTAAAAAGAAAGAACTTCCTTTATTAGATGCTAGACAAGTAAAAAAATTATTAATAATAATGATCACCTCTAATCGTGGTTTGTGTGGAAGTTTTAATGCTAATATTATCAAAAAAACAGCTGAACAACTGAATAATCCAATAAATATTGGTCGACAGAGAGTAGAAAATACTTTTTTAGAACCAAGTTCTGAAATGATAGTTGATGTAATTGGAATTGGTAAAAAAGGTGCTGATTTTGCCAAAAAAATGAATTATAATTTAATTGCTTCTTTTTCTGATTTTTCTGATACTCCAACTTTAAATGATGTTTTGCCGATTAGTCGAATGGTAATTGAAGCTTATGAAAAAAAACAATATGATAAAGTAGTAGCAGCTTATACAGATTTTAAATCTACTATCAATCAAGTAGCAAAATTTAGACAAGTATTGCCAATTTCTGAATTTGATTTAGAAAAAATGTTATTAAGTTTAGGTGATCAAGAACAAGAAAAGCAAAATAAAAAAATGACCAAAGAGCGTGCAGAATTTGAATTAGATAATTATCTTTTTGAACCAAACCAAGATCAAGTTTTACAAATCATTTTGCCTAAATTAGTAGAAACTCAAATTTATCAAGCCGTTTTAGAATCATCAGCTTCTGAACACAGTGCTCGTATGATGGCAATGCAAAATGCTAGTGAGGCTGCTTCGGAAATGATTGGAGAATTAAATTTAATCTATAACAAAGCTCGTCAGGCTGGTATTACGCAAGAAATTGCGGAAATTGCTGGTGGTGCGGCTGCTTTAGAATAATTTATAAATAAATATTTAATAATATGTCAACACAAAATAAAGGAGTTGTATCGCAAATTATCGGTGTAGTTGTGGATGTAAATTTCCCAGATAAATTGCCAGAAATTTATTCAGCTCTAGAGGTTAAAATGCCTAATAATGAAATTTTAATTTTGGAAGTTCAGCAACATTTAGGTAATGATGTTGTTCGTACTATTGCAATGAGTACAACTGATGGTTTATCTCGTGGAACTGAAGCAATTGATACTGGCGCGCCAATTTCTGTTCCAGTTGGTCCAGAAACTTTGGGACGCATGTATAATGTTACCGGTGAACCAATTGATAACAAAGGTGAATCAAAAACAAAAAAGAAATATCCAATTCATAGACCGGCTCCAAGTTTCAAAGATCAATCTACTAAATCAGAAGTTTTAGAAACTGGTATTAAAGTTATTGATTTATTTTGTCCTTTTTTAAAAGGTGGTAAAGTTGGTTTGTTTGGTGGTGCTGGTGTAGGTAAGACCGTAATTATTCAAGAATTGATTCGTAATATCGCTGCTGAACATGGTGGTTATTCAATGTTTGCTGGAGTAGGAGAGAGAACTCGTGAAGGTAATGATTTATATGGAGAAATGAGAGATTCTGGAGTTTTAGATAAAACTACTTTAGTATTTGGTCAAATGAATGAACCACCAGGAGCTCGTGCTCGAGTAGCTTTAACTGCTTTGGCTATGGCAGAATATTTTCGTGATGAAGAAGGAAAAGATTTATTATTATTTATAGATAATATTTTTCGTTTTACTCAAGCAGGCTCAGAAGTTTCTGCATTACTTGGTCGTATGCCATCAGCTGTAGGTTATCAACCAACTTTGGCTACTGAGATGGGTGCTCTTCAGGAACGCATTACTTCTACTAATAAAGGTTCTATTACTTCTGTACAAGCAGTTTATGTGCCAGCTGATGATTTGACAGATCCAGCTCCAGCTACTACTTTTGCTCATCTTGATTCTACAGTAGTTTTAAGTCGTTCTTTATCTGAACTAGGTATTTATCCTGCGGTTGATCCCTTAGATTCTTCTTCTACTATTCTTGATCCTTTAATTGTTGGTGAAGAACATTATAATACTGCTCGTGAAGTGCAAAGAGTTTTACAAAAATACAAAGATTTACAAGATATTATTGCTATTCTTGGTATGGAAGAATTATCTGATGAAGATAAAATTACTGTGGCTCGAGCTCGTAAATTACAAAAATTTTTATCTCAACCTTGTCATGTTGCAGAACAATTTACTGGTCGTGAAGGTCGTTATGTAAAAATGGCTGATACAGTTAGAGGTTTTCGTGAAATTCTTGATGGAAAACATGATGATAAACCAGAACAAGCTTTTTATATGAAAGGTTCTATTGATGAGGTGACTGTTTAATATTTATGAATACTATTCATTTTAAAATTGCTACTCCAGAAAAAATTATTTATGAAAATGATGTTTTTAAAATTTCTATTCCAACTACTACTGGAGAAATTACTATTTTACCACATCATATTCCTTTAGTATCAATTGTTCAGGCAGGTGAATTAAAAGTAACTAGTAAGATGGGAGAACAAATAATTGCTGTTTCTAGTGGGTTTGTAGAAATAAAAGCTAATAATGAAGTAATTATTTTAGCTGATAATGCTGAACGCGCTGAATTGATTGATATTGAAAGAGCAGAAAAAGCCAGAAAAAGAGCTGAGGAAGAAATGGCTAAGGCTAGAAGTCAGGAAAATGTTGATTATGCTAAATTACAAGCTGTTATTGATCGCGAGATGAATAGAATTAAAATTGGTAAAAAATATAAAAAAATAAATATTAAGAATAATTGATTCTGTTTGAATTATTTTTAAATCTGCATAATATTAAACTTTTTATTTTAGATATTATATAAATTGTGATGTTTATGAAAAGTATAAAATTTTTCTAATCTTAATAAAAAACAATCAATTAAATTAATTGTTTTTTATTTTAATTATTTATAAATTCTTAAATCATTATAATTAAAATTATAATGTAATTAAATGATTTTATTAATTAATCTATATATGAAAAAATTAAAATCGTTAATAATTCTTATTTTACAAGTAGTTGTTGTTTCTATAGGTTTGCATTATCTAAGAAATGCTTTACAAGCTTCAGATAATCATGAAATTAGTTTTGTAATGGTAATGCTTATAGATATTGCATTTTTGGCTGTTTATGCTTCTATGGGTGGTCGTTTAGCAAGATTATTAGGTTTTGCTCCAATGGCTGGTAAAATAATTATGGGTATTGTAGCTGGTCCAGCTGTTTTAGGTGTTTTACAACCTTATTCTGAGGGAGTAGAATTAGCTCGTTTAGCAGGTGTTTTATTTATTTTATTTGAAGCAGGTCTTCATTTTGATATGGAATTATTAAAAAAGAATTGGTTTATTTCTACTGTCATTGCTTGTGTAGGTGTTTTTATTCCACTTGTTAGTATTGCTTTACTTGGACATTATGTCTTTTCTTTGGCTTGGATGCCAGCAATTTTTTTAGGAGGTGTTTTTACTGCAACTTCTGTTGGATTATCAGTTGAAGCTTTAAAAAGAGCTGGTAAATTGGAAACTAATGTGGGTAATAAAATTATTGGCGCAGCAGTAATTGATGATATTTTAGGTGTTTTAGTTTTGACAATATTGGCAAAATTATCAAATGGTAATTTGGAAATGATGAGTATTGTGTGGATTTTTGTAGCTGTGGTTGTTTTTTTTGGCGGAGCTTATATACTTTGGAGTTGGGGAGTGGCTGATAAAATTGTTAAATATTTAGAAAGAAATTATGTTGGAAATTCAGAATCAATCACTGGTCCTTCAACTCGTTTTTTCTTTGGTGCTTTGATGTTGACAGGCGCTTTAGCTGGGGTAATTGGTTTAGAACCAGTTTTAGGAGCTTTTGGTATAGGAGTTGTTTTGTCAAAAGTAGATAATGAAATTAAAGATGAAACTTGGAAAAAAATAGAAGGTTATATGCATATTTTTGTAGGTGGATTTTTAGTAAGTATTGGTACAATGTTACCACGAGAATCTTTACTTGCTCCAAAAGCTTGGTTTTGGGCAATTATTTTAACATTATTAGCTTTTATTGGAAAATATCTTACACGGTATGTTTTAAAAGATAAAGAAGAAGGTAAATTAGTTGGGCTTGCGATGTCAATTCGTGGTGAAGTTGGTTTAGTATTTATTGCTGTAGCTTTAGCTAATCATGTTTTAGATGAAGTTACTGCTGCAGCTGGTTTGTTAGCAGTAATTTTGGTTACTGTTTTAGGTGCTATTCTTTTTGAAAAAGAAGTTATGAAACAAAGTGGGGTAAAAATTGTAAAATCAAAAGATCTTATTTAAAAGAATAATAAATTAATATTTTTTTGAAGCTATTTTATTGTGTATAATTATTATTTATTTTCTAGTTAATTTAGCCAAAAAATATCTTGTTAAAAATATTTTTTAAAAAAATACTTGACTAAAAAATTATTTTTTAAGATAATATAGATATTAATTAAATAATTTTAAAATTTAAAAATTTTTGATTATTGATATAATTATTAGATAATAATTTTTTATAAATTAAATAAATATGTTTTGTCCATATTGTGACGCAGTATTATTAGAAGATGAAATTTGTTCAAAATGTGAAGGTTGTGCTGATTGTTGTACTTGCTATGAAAATGAAGAGGATGAAGAAGATGATGATTTAGATGAACAATAATAAAAACAACCGACATTAATGTCGGTTGTTTTTATTTGTATAAAAGTAAAAAAAATGGTAAAATATCCTTGTTTTTAATCTAAAAATTATGTGGATTTTTTATGCATTTCTATCAGTTATCTTTGCTGCTCTAGTAGCTATTTTTGGTAAGTTAGGTTTGAAAAACATTGATTCAACTTTAGCTACAACTATTCGAGCAATAATCATGGCAACATTTTTATTTTTGGTAAGTTTAGGGTTGGGTAAGTTTAATAATTTTCACTTTACAAACCTAAATAATAAAGATTGGATTTTAATAACTTTGTCTGGTGTGGCCGGAGCAGTTTCTTGGATATTTTATTTTTTGGCTCTCAAATATGGATTTGCTGGTAAAGTGGCTGCAATTGATAGATTGAGTATTATTTTTGTGATTATATTAGCCGCTTTATTTTTGGGTGAAGGTTTTGGATGGAAAGTAGCTTTGGGCTCAGCTTTGATGGCTAGTGGAGCTATTTTAATTACTTTGAAATAATATTATGACTTTGTTAATTATAGAGTTTTTTATTTTTTCTTTTATTGGTTGGATTGTAGATTCTTTATATCGTAGTTTAATAAATCATAAATTAGTTAATGCAGGGTATTTTAGAGGACCAATTTGTCCTATTTATGGTATAGGTGGTGTTTTGTTATTATATGTTTTGAAAAATTTTATTTTTTTACCATTCCCATGGTTAATGATAGTGGCTACTTTATTTATGGTAAGTCTAGAATATTTTGGAGGTAAGTTTAGTGAGAGATTCTTACATGTTAGATTATGGGATTATCGTCAATCAAAATTTAATCTGGATGGTTATATCGATTTATTACATTCTTTTTATTGGTTAGTTTTAGTAATCTTTTTTTATTTAGTTTTATTTAAACAAATAATTTATTTTGAAACCATTATTTACATACCATCTTTTTTAGATTTTCCGATTACTTTAATAACCTTTTTATTGTTCGTAATTGCTATTCTTAGAAAGAATCCAACTCAATTTTTGGAGATGAAAGATAAAATTATTAATTTAAATGTAGGAGAATATGCTGACCTATTCAAAAATTATAAGAAAAGTTTAAGCGAAAAAAAATTAATTAATAAAGAAAAAATAGAAAAGAAAATTAATTTTTATTTAGAAAAAGCAAATATAAAGATAAAAAATTTTAAAGATCGAGATTAATATGACAAAAGAACACAAATTAAACAAGAACCAAGAAGAAGCAATAAAATATATTGATAGTCCACTTTTAATTGTAGCTGGGGCTGGGACTGGTAAAACTACAGTGATTACTCAAAAAATTGCTCATATTATAAAAAATAATTTGGCTAAACCAGAGGAAATTTTGGCATTAACTTTTACTGATAAAGCGGCCCAAGAGATGCAGGAAAGGTTGGATAATTTATTAGAGATAAGTTATTCAGAAATGCAAATTTCCACTTTCCATTCTTTTTGTCGAAAAGTTTTGGAAAATTATGGTTTGGACATTGGCTTATCAAATCGATTTAAACTTCTGACTGAAACTGAAATTTGGCTTCTGATTAGGGAAAATTTACATAAATTTAACTTAGATTATTATCAACCATTAGGTAACCCAACTCGTCATATTCATGAGTTAATAAAACATTTTTCCAAATGTAAAGATGAATTAATTACACCTCAAGAATATTTGAATTATGCAAAAAGTATAAAATTATCTACAGCTGAAGTAAATAAAGATGAAAAAATTCGTTTAATAGAAATTGCCAATGCTTATCAGGTTTATAATCAAGTTTTATTGGATAATAATTCTTTGGATTTTGGAGATTTAATTTTTTATACTGTAAAATTATTGCAAAAAAGAAAAAAAATATTACAGTTTTTACAAAAACAATTTAAATTTATATTAGTAGATGAGTTTCAAGATGTAAATTATGCTCAATACGAATTAGTTAAGTTATTATTTAATAAAGAATTTAATCAGTTAACTGTTGTTGGTGATGATGACCAAAGTATTTATGCTTTTCGTGGAGCTAGTGTTTCCAATATATTGCGTTTTAAAGATGATTTTGTGAATAGTAAAGAAATAGTTTTGACAGAAAATTATCGTTCCGGACAAGAAATTTTAGATTTGGCTTATCAGTCTATTCAAAATAATAATCCTGATCGATTGGAAGTAAAATTAAATTTAAATAAACGATTAATTTCTAATAAAAAAGGAAGTAAGATTGAACATTTACAAGGTTTAACTTTAGAAGAAGAAGCAGAAAAAGTAGCTGAAAAAATTTTGGAAATTAAGAAAAATGAAGTAGCTAGTTGGGATGATTTTTTAATTCTTGCTCGAGCGAATAGTCATGTTGAACCATTTATTGCTGAGTTTGAAAAGCGTGGTATTCCTTTTGAATTTTTAGCTTCTTCAGGCTTATTTCATCAACCAATTGTAATGGATGCTATTAATTTTTTGAAAGTTATAGATCAATATCGTGAATCATCATCATTATATCGGTTACTTCTTTTGCCTTTTTTTAATATTAATGAAGAAGACTTACAAAAAATTACTTATTTTGCTAAGAAAAAATCAATTTCATATTTTGATGTTTTAAAACGTGCTTTTGAAGCTGGGGTATCAGAAAATACTGCTAAAATGACTACACGACTTTTAAATTTATTAAAAGAAGGAATGAAAAATGCCAAAAGTCATAAACCAACTACTTTACTTTTAGATTTTTTTGAAAATAGTGGTTATTTTTCTTATTTAATTAAACAAGAGAAAAAAAATAATCAAAAAGTTATTAAACAAATATATCAATTAAAAGAATTTTTTTCTTATTTAAAAAAATTTGAAGAAAATAATCCAGAAGCTAGAGTAGTTGATTTTATAGAATATTATAATTATGTAGTTCAGGCAGGTGATGAAGGCGCTCTCTATCAACCAAATGATACTCCGGAATCAGTAAATATAATGACTATTCATGGCGCTAAAGGTTTAGAAGCTAAATATGTTTTTATAGTAAATATGGTTGAAGAAAGATTTCCTACTAAACGACGAGGTGAAGCTATAGAATTACCAACTGAATTAATAAGAGAAAGTTTACCAGAAGGAGATTTTCATATTCAAGAAGAGCGTCGATTGTTCTATGTTGCAGTTACTAGAGCTAAAGAAAAATTATTTTTTTCTAGTGCTGAAGATTATGGTGGAACAAGAAGTAAAAAAATTAGTCGTTTTTTATCAGAAATTGATTTTGTTAAAAATAATTTTAAAAATATAAAAGAAAAAATTAAAATTATTGATAATTTTATCAAAAAGAAAACAAAAACCACCAGCTTAGAAAAAAATATTTATGAATTGCCAGATAAATTTTCTTATTCACAAATTAATTCTTACCAACATTGTCCATATCAATATAAATTGGCTCATGTTTTAAAAATTCCCACCAAAGGATCAGCTAGTTTAAGTTTTGGTCAAAGTATACATAATACTTTACATAAATTTTATAATAAAGTAATAGAAATGAATAGTATTAAACAAGAATCTTTGTTTAATACGGTAAAAAAAACAGAAAGTAAAACTGGTCAAATTAAAGTACCAACTCTTGAAGATCTATTAAGTTTATATGAAGAATCTTGGATAGATGATTGGTATGAGAGTACTCGTCAACGAGAATTATATTATAAAAAAGGTAAAAATATTTTAAAAATTTTTTATAAATCACAAGAAAATAATTGGACTATTCCTGTTTCTTTGGAAGGTTGGTTTAAAATTAAAGTAGGGGATTATTTTATCAATGGTAGAATTGATCGTATTGATCAATTAGCTGATGGATCTTTAGAAATTATTGATTATAAAACTGGAAAAGCTAAAGAAAATCTGGTTGGTGATGATAAAAATCAATTATTAATTTATCAAATCGCTGCTCAAAGTTTGCCACAATATAAAAATATTGGTGAAGTTGGAAAATTATCATTTTATTATTTAGAAGATGGAACAAAGTTAGAGTTTATTGGAAAAGAAAAAGATTTAGAAAATCATAAAGAGAAAATTATTAAAACTATTGAGGAAATAAAAAGTAATAATTTTAAAGCTAAACCAAATCAGTTTATTTGTAAAAAATGTGATTTTCGTGATATTTGTGAATATAGAAAAATATAAGTTTGGTTTTTTATTTAAAAAATGTTATTATAAATAAGTATGAGTGATAATATTAATAAAAATAAACAATTAGATGAAAAAGTACTTCAGGCAACTGAAAAAATTTTACAAGAAGTTTTACCAGCAGAAATAGTTATTTTAACTCGTCCATTATTTTTGAAAAATAGAACTTTGACTATCAGTTGTTCAAATTCTTTAGCTGCTCAAGAGATTGGTCAGCGTCAACAAGAAATTGTTGACAAAATTAATGAAAAATTAGGTAAAAATGAGATAGATAGGGTTCGTTATTTAACTTAAAGTTTATCTATTGCGAAAAAAAGCTAAAAAGTGTAAAATAAAGTAGTTAATTACTACTTTTTTTAAATAGGTAATTTTTATGAATTTAAAACAATATTTAATAATTATGCTTTTAGGTACAGTATTTTGTTGGATATCTTGGGTTTTTGTTATTATTAATATTGATCCTTTTCAAGATTCTGGCATTGGTTTTACTTTTTTTTATTTTAGTTTGTTGTTAGCTTTAATTGGTACTATTTCAGTTATTTCTTTTTTATTAAGAAATAGTTTTAGTAAAAAAAATTTACCAATGTTTCGTCATATTCAAAAAAGTTTCAAAGATTCTTTGATTATTTCTAGTTTAATTGTATTAATGTTATTTTTACAAGGTCAAAATTATTTAAATTCTTGGAATGTAATAATTTTTTTGTTTGCTATTTTATTAGGTGTAATATTTTTATGGTCATCTAAAAATAATAATGAAAATTTAAATTTAAAATAATATTTATGCGTCAGTCTGAATTATTTACTAAAACTTTAAAAGAAATTCCTAAAGATGAGAAATCAAAAAATGCTGAATTACTTATTCGTGCTGGATTTATTTATAAAGAAATGGCTGGAGTTTATAGTTATTTACCTTTGGGTCTTAGAGTTTTGAATAAAATAAATAATATTATTAGTGAAGAAATGAATGCTATTGGAGGACAAGAAATTTTTATGACTTGTTTACAAAATCCAGAAATTTGGCAAAAAACAAATCGTTGGAGTGATGAAATTGTAGATAATTGGTTTAAAACTAGATTAAAAAATGATATAGAATTAGGTTTAGGTTTTACTCATGAAGAAGCGGTTACAAGTATTATGAAAAATCATGTTAAATCTTATAAAGATTTACCTTGTTATGTTTATCAAATTCAAACAAAATTTAGAAATGAATTGCGTCCAAAAAGTGGAATTATGCGTTGTCGAGAATTTCTTATGAAAGATTTATATTCTTTTTCTAGAACTCAAGATGAACACAATAATTTTTATGAAAAATCAAAAGAAGCATATATGAAAATTTTTACTAGACTAGGTTTGGGTGAGAAAACTTATCTTACTTTTGCTTCTGGTGGTGTTTTTTCAAAATATTCTCATGAATTTCAGACTTTATCTGATGCTGGAGAGGATTTAATTTATGTAGATAAGAACAAAAAAATTGCCATTAATAAAGAAGTTTACAGTGAGGAAATTTTAACTGAATTGGGTTTAGAAAAAAATAATTTAATAGAAGAAAAAGCAATTGAAGTAGGAAATATATTTAGTTTAGGTAAAAAATATTCTGAACCTTTAGGATTAAAATATCTTGATGAAGAAGGTAAACAACAATCTGTAATTATGGGAAGTTATGGTATTGGTCCAGGAAGAGTAATGGGTGCAATAGTAGAAGTTAATTGTGATGATAAAGGAATGATTTGGCCAAAAGAAATTGCTCCTTATCAGATTCATCTAATTTCTCTTGCTAAAACAATTGAAGAAAAAGAAAGAACTGAAGAAATTTATCAAAAATTATTATCTTTAGGTCAAGAAGTTTTATTTGATGATCGAGAAAATCTTTCTGCTGGACAAAAATTTGCTGATAGTGATTTGATTGGTATTCCACTTAAATATATTGTTAGTACTAAAACTTTAGCTGAAGAATCTATTGAAATTAAAGAAAGAAAAACTGGAGAAACAAAAATTATAAAAATAGCTGATCTTAAATAAATTATTGTTAAGATTTTATGTTTAAAAAAATTTTTAATAAGTTTAGTAAAGAAATTGGAATTGATTTAGGAACTTCCAATACTATGATTTATGTGAAAGGAAAAGGTATTGTAGTTGATGAACCTTCGGTAGTTGCAATTAATACTCGTACCGAACAAATTTTAGCAGTCGGTAATGAAGCTAAAAATATGTTAGGTAAAACACCTCCACATATTGAAGTTACTAAACCTTTGACTGGAGGGATTATTTCTGATTATGAAGTAGCAGAAAAAATGTTACGCTATTTTATTGAAAAAGTTCATGAAGAAGGTTTAGGTATTTTATCAAGACCAAAGGTAGTTATTTCTGTACCTTTAGAAGTTACTGAAGTAGAAATAAAAGCTGTAGAAGATGCGGTTATTTCGGCTGGAGCTAAAGAAGTTTTTGTAATACAAGAGCCTATGACTGCAGCTATTGGAGCGCGTATGCCAATTCAAGATCCTATTGGCAATATGGTAGTAAATATTGGTGGAGGAAATACAGAAGTAGCAGTCATTTCTTTAAGTGGAGTAGTTGATTGGAAATCTACCTCTATAGCTGGAGATGAAATGAATCGTAATATTATGCAATATGCCAAAGAAGTTTTTAATCTTTTTATTGGAGAAACTCAAGCTGAGCAAATAAAAATTAGAGTTGGTTCAGCTATTGACATGGGAGAAAAAACAGAATTTCCTATGCGTGGTCGTGATGTTATGACTGGTTTACCACGAGAAATAATGGTAACTGATGCGCATATTCGTGAAGCTTTAAAAAAATCTGTAGATGCTATTGTTGATTTAATTAAAACTACTTTAGAAATTACTCCACCAGAATTAACTGCTGATATTCATGAACGAGGAATTCTTTTAACAGGAGGAGGTTCAATGTTAAAGGGTTTAGATCAGGTAATTTCTCAATCAGCAGATATTCCAGTGCGTATTGCTGATGATCCTCTTACCGCCGTTATCAGAGGGACAGGAATTTTATTAGAAGATGAAGAACTTTTAAAAACAATTACTTTACCTTCAGCTAGAATAAAATAATTTTTAATGCTTATGTCAAAAAGAAAGCAACAAACTTTCTTAGGGATAGTTTTTATTATCTTAATTTTTATTATTTTACATTTTGTAGGTTTATTACGTCCAATTGAAAATTATTTTCGAGCAATTATTAAACCGGGTATTGAAGGAATGTATGATATTAGTATAAATTTTAATGAACAAAATGAATTATTTAAAAATGTGGAGGATTTAAAAGAAGCTTATCTTAGCTGTTTAGAAAATGATATTAATAATAAAATAGATATGGCTGCTTTTCAAATTTTGAAACAAGAAAATGAAGAATTAAAAAAACAGTTAAATTATATTGAAAAAAAAGATATGCTTACTGTGGGAGCAAAAGTAATTGGTAAAAATATTGATCCTTTGGGTAATACTTTAATTTTAGATAGAGGTAGTAATTCTGGCATAACTAAAAATAATCCAGTAATAGTTGGAGAAGGAGTGATGATTGGAAAAATTGTGCGAGTAGAAGATAAGACTTCAGTAGTACGTCTCATCAATGACAATCAAAGTAAAGTAGCAAGTGCGCTTATAAATCAAAGTAAAAGTATTGGAGTTGTAGAAGGTGGCTATGGAATTAGTATTCGTATGAATTATATTCCACAAAATGAAATTATAAAAGTAGGAGATATGGTAATAACTTCTGGATTAGAAGAAAATGTTCCTTCTGGACTTTTGATAGGTGTTATTGAAGCAGTTGAAAAAGAAGCTTATCAGCCATTTCAAAAAGCAGTCATTACTCCTAGTGTTGATTTAACAAAAATAAAACAAGTTTTAGTAATAACTGAATTTTAAATTATGTTGAATCGTATTTTAAAAATATTGTTAATTTTTTTAGCTTTAGTTTTGGTAGTAGCTTTTCATGTAGGTTTTTCTTATTTATTACCTTATCCAATTTCTAAAGTAAATATTATTTTTACAGTTATTATTTTACTTTTACTTTGGTATAATTCTGGTATAATTGTTTGGATAAGTTTTTTTTCAAATTTATTTATTGAACTTTTTACAGTTTCACCTTATGGAGTGGTTTTATTTTCTTCTACAATTAGCGTGTTAATAGCTTATTGGTTATATCAAAATTTTTTTACTAATCGTTCTATTTATGCCGCTTTAGTATTGACAGCTTTTACTATATTTATTTATAGATTATTTTATATTGTAATTATGTTTATTTTGAAAATTTTTAGTATGGTTAGTTATGTACCTTGGAAATTAATTTTTATTACTTCTTTATGGGAAATATTGTTTACTACAATTTTAGTAAGTATTTTTTATTTTATTTTTTCAGTATTTACAAAAAAATTTAAATCTTCTGTAGTTGAATCTTCAATTTTCAGGTATGAAAGAAAATAAAAAAAATTTATTTGGAATAGAAGCTGAACTTTTTGATAGTAAAAATATAAAAGGCAAATATAAAAAATCTTGGATTGAAGACTCTCTTTTTTTTGAAGAAAGTAAAGGTAAACAAGTAGCTTCTCCTCAGAGTTTCAATTATGTTGGAACTAGTTTTACTAATAAAAAGATAAATATTTTTTTTATTTTTTTATTAGTATTTTTTTTATTGTTAATTAGTAGATTTTTTTATTTACAAATTATTAAGGGAAGTAGTTATCGTGTTTCAGCAGAAAATAATCGTCAAAGAATTATTTCTATTCCTTCTGAGAGAGGTTTAATTTTTGATAGACAAGGTATTCAATTAACTAAGAATATACCGAATTTTTCTTTAGCAATTATTCCTCAAGATTTACCTAGAAAAAAAGAACAAAGAATTCCTATTATTAATAAATTAGCAATTTTAATCAATAAATCTGAAGAAGAACTTTCTAATATTTTAGATGAATATGGTTCTTATAGTTATGAGTCAGTAGTAATTCAAGAAAATTTAGATTATGATACAGCTTTAAATATTATTATTCAAACAAGTGAATTACCGGGAATTGAAATATTACGAGGCAGCAAGCGTCTTTATTTAGATGATTTTGGCAATGAATTTAATACTTCAACTAATCATTCATTATCACATATTTTAGGTTATATTGGAAAATTAAATAAAGAAGAATTCATGGAAAAACGCACTAAAGGATATTTATCTTCAGATAATATTGGTAAAATTGGTTTAGAAAAAACTTATGAATCATTTTTACGCGGTGTTTATGGTAAAAAAAGAATTGAAGTTGATTCTTTGGGAAAAGAACAAAATATTTTAGCTCAAGAAGCACCAGAAGCTGGGTTTCATTTAGAAATGTCAATAGATTCTAAAATACAAAATAAATTAGAAGAAATAGTAAATCATTATTTAAAAACTAATAACAAAAAAAGAGCGGCAGCAGTAGCTCTTGATCCTCGTAATGGTGAAGTTTTAGCAATGGTTAGTTTACCAGCTTTTGATAATAATGATTTTTCAGGAGGAATTGCTTTTACTAAATATCAAAAATATTTAAATAATGAAGATCAACCTCTTTTTAATCGCGCTGTGAGTGGTCTTTATCCTTCTGGTTCTGTAATTAAAACTGCTTTTGCTGCTGCTGCTTTGGAAGAAAAAATTATTAATTCTAAAACTAGTTTTTTAAGTAATGGTGGTTTACGAGTTAGTCAATGGTTTTTTCCTGATTGGCAAGTAGGTGGTCATGGAGTAACAAATGTGCGTCGAGCTTTAGCTTGGTCAGTTAATACTTTTTTTTATTATATTGGTGGTGGTTATAATGATTTTGTAGGTTTAGGAGTAGAAAAAATGATAGATTATTTACAAGAATTTGGTTTTGGAAATAAAACTAATATAGATACTACTGGTGAAAAAATAGGATTTTTACCTTCTAAAGAATGGAAAGAAAAAGTTAAAGGAGAACGCTGGTATATTGGAGATACTTATAATCTTTCTATAGGACAAGGAGATTTATTAGTAACACCTTTGCAAATTGCTAATATGACTGCAGTATTTACTAATGGAGGTAAACTTTATCAACCACATATTGTTAAGTCAATTATCAATCCAATAACAGAAGAAAAAACTAATATTCCAGTAGAAATTTTAAATGAAAATTTTATTTCTTCTGTTAATTTAAATATTGTTAAATTAGGTATGAAAGATTGTGTTGATTATGGTTCTTGTCGCCGTTTATCTCTTTTGCCGTTTTCTACTGGAGGAAAAACGGGTACAGCTCAGTGGAATAAAAATAAAGCTAATCATGCTTGGTTTACTTCTTTTGCTCCTTATGATAATCCAGAAATTGTTTTAACAGTTTTAGTAGAAGAAGGGGAAGAGGGAAGTGCTATTTCTGTTCCAATTGCTTATGATTTTTATCAATGGTGGTGGAGTTATAAAAATGAATTATAATTTATTGTGGATAACTTTCTATTAAAATAATTATTTTTTGTTATACTATCTATAAGATTCCAGGCTTTGACCTGGGTTTAATATTTTTTATTTTATGTCTGAAACACAATACATGTCTCAACAAACAAGAGAAGAATTAGAAACTGAATTAAAAGAATTGAGAGAAATTAAAGCTGTAAATTTAAGAAAAAGAATTGATGAAGCTAGACAAATGGGTGATTTATCTGAAAATGCTGAATATCATGCTGCTAGAGAAGAATTGGCTTGGACTCAATCCAGAATTTTAGAAATTAAAAATATTTTAGATAATGCTGAAATTATCACTGCTAATGAAAAAAAACTGGATTTTGTACAAATTGGTTCTACGATTGTTGTTGAAGTTAATAAAAAAGAAAAAGAATATATGATAGTTGGAGCTCAAGAAGCTGATCCTTTAAAAGGAAAAATTTCTAATGAATCACCTTTGGGTAGTGCTTTTTTAGGTAAAAAGAAAGGTGAAATTGTTGAGGTTAAAACACCTTCAGGTCTTCAAAATTATAAAATTGTAAAAATTAACTAATTTAGGTTAAAAAATAAATAATACTCCTGCAAAAAAGGAGTATTTGTATTTTTTCTATTTATTTGCTACAATAAGAGAAATATTTAACTTTTTTATATGAACAATCAAGAAGAAATTAATATTAATGATGAGCGTAAAATTAGATTAAAAAAATTAGCTGATTTAAGTAAATCTGGAATAAATCCTTATCCAGCTCAAACTATTCGTAATTTTACTTTAAAACAAGCTTTAGAGAAGTCTGACGGAGAGATTGTTACAGTAGCAGGAAGAATTATGACTAAGCGTGAAATGGGTAAACTTACTTTTTGTCATTTACAAGATGAAACAGGAAAAATACAAATTGCTTTTAAACAGGATATTATTGGAACAGATTCATATAAACTTTTTACCAAAAAAATTGATTCTGGAGATATTATTTCCATAGAAGGTGAAAGATTTATGACTCATAAAGGTGAAAAATCCATTTTAGTTAAAAAATGGACTTTATTATCCAAAGCTTTATTACCTTTACCTGATAAATTTCATGGTTTGAATGATGAAGAATTGAGATATCGTAAACGCTATTTAGATTTTTTAATTAACCCTGAACAAAAAGAAAAGATTTTAGTCAGATCTAGAGTGTTGAGATATATGCGTGAATTTATGTATCAGGCTGGTTTTATAGAAATAGAAACTCCAGTTTTAGAAACAATTTCATCTGGTGCAATGGCTAAAACTTTTAATACTCATTTGAATGCTTATGATCTTGATGTGCATTTGCGTATTTGTATGGGAGAATTATGGCAAAAAAGATTGTTAGTTGGAGGTTTTGAAAAAATTTTTGAACTTGGTAGAGCTTTTCGTAATGAAGGAGTAGATCATCAACATAATCCTGAATTTACCATGATAGAATATTATTGGGCTTTTGCTGATAGTAAAGAAAATGCAAAATTTCATGAAAAATTAATTCCTTTTGTAGTACAAAATTCTATTGGAAAATTAGAAGTAGAAATTGATGGAAAAAAAATAAATTTTACTCCACCATATGCTAGAATTTCTTTTCATGATGCAGTTTTAAAACATTCAGGTATAGATATTAATGATTATCCTGATGTAGATTCTCTTAAAAAAATAATGATAGAAAAAGGTTATGATCCAGGAAATTTAACAGAAAGAGGAAAAATAATTGATAATTTATACAAACAATCAACTCGACCAAAGATTATTCAACCAACATTTGTAACTGATTATCCAATTGAACTTAAGCCTTTGGCTAAAAAAGCTGCTGATCCAAGATATACAGAAATGTTTCAATTGATTGTTAATGGTTTTGAATTAAGTAATTCTTATACTGAATTAAATGATCCTATTGATCAGCGTCAAAGATTTGAAGAACAAGCTAAAAATAAATCTCAAGGTGATGAAGAAGCTATGGAAAATGATTGGGATTTTGTAGAAGCTATGGAACATGGTATGCCACCAGCAACAGGCACAGGAATTGGTATTGATCGTTTTACAGCTTTAATTACTGGTTCTCATACTTTACGAGAAGTAACAGCTTTTCCTTTAATGAAACCAAAAAAGACAGAAACAGAAGATAAATAATTTTATATTTTAAAAAATTTAGAATTAAAATAATATGAAAATGATAATGCTTTTTGGTACTTTTGATATTTTACATCCGGGACATATTAATTTGTTTGAACAAGCCAAAAAGCATGCTGATATTTTAACAGTAGTTGTGGCTCAAGATGTTAATGTTAAAAAAAATAAAAAACATCAAACAATATTTAATCAAAGAGAACGAATAAAAATGTTAAAAAATATTATTTTAATAGATAAGGTGATCTTAGGAAATAAAAAAGATTATTATCAAGTTATTTTAAAAAATAAACCAGATATAATCGCTTTAGGCTATGATCAAAAAGATTGTGGTCCAGGACTTGAAGAATTTTTGAAAAAAAATAATTTGAAAGCAAAAATTATTCGTTTAAAAGCTTACCAACCACAAAGATTAAAAAGTCATAAAGTTCGCAATTATATTGAAAGTATGATATGAAACAAAAAATTTTGATTGCCACATCTAATCAAGGTAAATTTAAAGAAATTACTCATCTTTTAGGAGATTTACCATTTGAATTCTTATCTTTAACTGATTTATCAGAAAAATTTTCTGAGCCAGAAGAAATAGGTAAGACCTTAGAAGCTAATGCTATTTTGAAAGCTAAATATTATGGGGATAAATCTAATATGATTACTATTTCAGAAGATACAGGTTTGTTCATAGATAGTTTAAATGGTTGGCCGGGTATAAAAGCCTCTCGGATAGGAAATAATGATGAAGAAAGAAGAAAAATTTTGTTAGAAAAAATGAAAAATATTTCCCATGAAAAGAGAACTGCCTTTTTTAAGACTTGTGCTGCTTGCTATAATCCGAATAATCAAAATACTTTTTTAAGCTTTGGTGAAATAAAAGGTAAAATCTTAAATCAAGAAGCAAAAATTAATGATTTAAATTTTGGTTATAATTCACTTTTCTTTGTACCAGAATTAAATAAAGCTTTTTCAGAAATGACCCTTTCTGAAAAAAATTCTATTAGTCAACGCGGTAAAGCTCTTAAAAAAATGGCTTATTATCTCAATCATGAATTTAGCGCCAGACATATTATTGTTTCAGTAGCTATAATTATTGAAAATGGTAAAATTTTACTTGCAAAACGCTATGATCCACATAATCCTGAATTTCATGGTAAATGGGAATTATCTGGTGGAATAATGGAAATAGGTGAGACTTTAGAAAGTAATTTAATTAAAGAAGTTAGAGAAGAACTTGGTTATAAAATAGAAATAATAGAAAAAATAAATTATTTACATATTCAAGATCGTAAAAGTAATGATTTTGAATATCAAGTTTATTTAGTACCCTTAGTATGTAAAATTATAGAAAAAGTTGGAGAAATAAATGATAGTGAAGTTATAGAAATAAAATGGATTGACCCTGATGAATATTTAAATTTTGATTATGTGGCTAATAATAAAGTTATGATGGATAAAATTATTCCTCAAATAAAAGAAATTATTAATAAATATAAATTATAATATGTTAGATATAAATCTTATTCGTGAAAAAACAAAAGAAGTAGAAAAAGCACTTTTAAAACGTATAGATAGTGTTAATTTAGAATCAATTATTAAACTTGATGATGAACGAAAAATTTTAATTACCAAAGTAGATGAAATGAAAGCAGAAAGAAATAAAGGTAGTAAAGGTAAACCTGATCCAGAGGAAATTAAAAAAATGAAAACTTTAAGTAAAGAAATAAAAAAACTAGATGAAGAACTTAAAAATCTAGAAGAAAAATTAAAAGAAAAAATGGGAGAATTGCCAAATATACCAGCTGATGATGTTCCTGCTGGAGGTAAAGAAAATAATAAAGTTATAAAAACTTTTGCTGAAAAACCAAAATTTAATTTTACACCAAAAGATCATGTAGAATTAGCAACTTCATTAAATCTTATTGATTATAAACGCGCTGCTAAAATGTCTGGAAGTGGTTTTTGGATTTATAAAGGAGATGGAGCTTTACTTGAATGGGCGCTTTTAAATTATTTTATAGAATTTCACCGAAATAATGGTTATACATTTATAATTCCACCATTTTTATTAAATGAAGATTCAGCTTATGTTTCAGGACATTTGCCAAAATTTAGAGATGATCTTTATTGGACACAAGATGGAAATTGTTTAAATGCTACTTCAGAAATGATGTTGGGAAATTATCATCGTGATGAAATTTTAAATGAAGATAATTTACCAATAAAATATTATGCTTATTCAACTTGTTTTAGAAGAGAAGCGGGCAGTTATAGAAAAGAAGAAAGAGGTATGGTTCGTGGACATCAATTTAATAAAATTGAAATGTTCCAATTTACCAAAGAAGATCACTCTTGGATAGCTTTTGAAGAAATGAAAAATTCTGTAGAAAAATTAGTAGAAAATTTAGGTTTACATTTTCAAACTTCACTTTTGGCAGCTGGAGATGCTTCAGCAGCTATGGCAAAAACCATAGATGTAGAAGTTTGGATTCCTAGTATGAATATTTATAAAGAAGTTAGTAGTATTTCTAATGCTCTTGATTATCAAGCTAGAAGAGGAAATATTCGTTATAAAACAGAAAATGTTAATAAATATGTACACACTCTCAATGCTTCAGGTTTAGCTACTAGTAGATTAATTCCAGCTATTTTAGAACAATTTCAGCAAGCTGATGGCAGTGTATTAATACCAAAAGTTTTACAAAAATTTATGGGTAAAGAAATAATTAAATAAATTATGAAAGATAAATTTCTCATAATTTTACCTGGTTGGGGAGGAAATACTCAAACTTGGATAAAATTTACAGATATTTCGGAAAATAAAATAAATACTCAAGTAATTGATTTACCTTGTTTTGGTTTAGAACCTTGCCCAACAGAAGTTTGGGGAATAGAAGAGTATGCTGAATTTGTAAAAAATAAAATAAAAACTATTACTGACAAACCAGTAATATTATTAGGACATTCTTTTGGTGGTCAAGTGGCTACTTATTTTACAGTTCATTATCCAGAAATGGTTGAAAAATTAATTTTAAGTGGAGCAGCTGTTTTTAGACCAGCTAAATTATTAAAAAGAACTATTTATTTTAAAATTGCAAGACTTGGTAAACTAATTTTCAAATTACCAATTCTCAAAAAATATAGTGTTCAATCCCGAAAATTAATTTACAAGATTGCTAATTCTCCTGATTATACTCATACTCAGGGAGTAAAAAGAGAAATTTTTAAAAAAGTTATTCGTCAAGATTTAGAAAAAATTTTACCAAAAATAAAAGTTCCTACTTTGGTAGTTTGGGGCAAAAAAGATAATTATGTTCCAATTGCTAAAGGTAAAAAAATTGCTAAATTAATTTCAGGAGCAAAAATAGAAATTTTTCCAAAAGGAAAACATGGCTTACATTTACAAATGCCAAAAGAATTATTTAAAATAATTTATGATTTCATTAATTAATATTACAATTTTTATTTTATGGTTTTTGAGCGCTTTTGCTGATTATACAGATCATACTTTTATTTTTCAATTAAAAGAATATCGTTGGGATAGATTTCGTGATTTTCTTTCTACTAAACAAGGGAAAAATTATTTATTGAGATATAATTTTTTTTGGAGAAGTTTATTTGTTATCCTTATATTATTTTGGCCAATAAATGAAATAATTTATGTAAAATATGTTTTGATTACTATTTTTAGTATTGATTTATTATATAATTTATACAAAATCATAATTAAAAAATTTTATAGACCAAATTTTACTTATAAAGCAACTTTAATTATTGGTTTGGCAATTTTTTTAGAAGGTTTATTGTTTGTATTAAAAAGAGATTGGATGGCATTAATAATACTTTTACTAGTTAGATTTTTATTAATTAGTTTAATAGTAAAAATTATAAATTTATTGTCTAATTTAATAAAGAAATATTTTATTAAAAAAGCTACTCAAAAAATTCAAAAATATAATAATTTAATAGTTATTGGGATAACTGGTAGTTATGGAAAAACTTCTATTAAAAAATTTTTAACTCAAATATTATCAGTTAAATATAAAGTAATTTCTACACCTAAAAATATAAATACTGAAATTGGTATAGCTCAATTTATTTTAAAAAATGATTTTTCTGATCAAGATATTTTTATTGTAGAAATGGGTGCTTATAAAAAAGGAGAAATTAAATTAATTTGTGACATGGTTAATCCTAAAATAGGTATTTTAAGCGCAATCAATGAACAACATTTATCTTTATTTGGTGATATTAAAACTACTCAAAACACAAAATATGAATTGTTACGCTCTCTTCCTGTTGACGGTTTAGCAGTGATAAATATGGATAATAATTATACTAGAGAATTTATTAATGAATTAAATACTAATGTTCAAACTTTTGGTTTAAATTCAGAAAATAATCCAACTTGCCTTATAAAAGATATTCAAGCAAATTTAGATGGTTTGCATTGTAAAGGATTGATAAATGGTAAAGAATATAATGTGCAGACAAATTTAATTGGAGAATTTAATGTGATGAATATTGCTCCTTGTGTATTGGTAGCTATTTTTTTAGGATTAAATTTAGAAGAAATAAAAAAACAAATAAAAACTTTACCAAATAATTTAGAATTATTTGAATATGGTAATTGTAAAATTATCAATGATAGTTATAATTCTAATCCCGATGGTTTTAAAGCAGTTTTAGATATTTTAAACAAATTTCCTTCAGATAAAAAAAGAATAATTATTACTAGAGGCATGTTAGAATTAGGAAAAGAAAGTGAAAATCTTCATAAAAATATTATAGAAGAAATTTCTTTTATTGCAGATGAATTAGTTGTTATTACTCCAGATTTTTTTAAACTTTTTAAAGAAAATGCTTTAAAAAAGTATCGAATAAATATTATTGAAAAATTTGAACATCAAGATTTATTAAATTATATTAAAAATATAAAAAATAAAAATTGTGTTATTTTATTAGAAAATCGGATACCTCAAATTGTTATGGATGAATTAAGAAATAATAAGAAATAAATTTATGAATTTTTTTCGTAAACCAATTTTTACTGGTTTTGGACCAAATATTACTAAAAAGGATAATTTTATTGCTTTATCTTTTTTATTTCTACCTTGGAATTGGCCTTTTTTAAATAAAGGTTTTTGGGAAAAAAAAGTAGAAGAAAAATTTAAAAATTATTTTAATGTATCAAATGTCTGTCTTTTTGATAGTGGTAGATCAGCTTTACAATTTGCTTTGGAAGCTTCTGGAATAGGGGAGGGAGATGAAGTTCTAGTTCAAGCTTATACTTGTATAGTGGTTACTAATGCTATAAATTGGTCCAAAGCAAAGCCAGTTTTTATAGATATTCAAAATGATTTTAATTTAAATTTTGAAGAGCTTAAAAATAAAAAGACTACTAAAACCAAAGCGATTATTATTCAACATACTTTTGGTAAATCAATTAGTGAATTGGAAAAAATTATTACTTGGGCTAAAGAAAATAATCTTTTAGTTATAGAAGATTGCGCTCATTCTTTAGGAGCAAAATTAAACGATCAATTTTTAGGAACTTTTGGAGATATTGGTATGTTTAGTTTTGGTAGTGATAAAATAATTTCTTGTGTAAGAGGTGGAGCTTTAATAACTAATAACAAAAATATTGCTATAAAAATAAAAAATCTTAAAAATAATTTACCTAATCCAAAATTAATTAGAACTATTCAACATTTATTGCACTATCCTTTATTTTCTTTTTCTAAACCATTATACAATATTGGTATAGGAAAATTAATTTTATTTTTAGCAAAAAAATTTAATATTATAAACAAAATTATTTATAAAGAAGAAAAATTTGGTTTTCCCACAAAATTTTATCCTAGTAAATTAGCCAATTCTTTAGCTAAAATACTTTTTTTTCAAATTGATAATTTAGAATATTTCAATCGTCATCGCAGAGAAATAGCTAGATTTTATAATGATAATATAAATAATAAAAAAATTAGTAAACCAGAATGGAATGAAGATTCAGTTTGGTTGCGCTATACAATTCTTATGGAAGAACCATCTGTATTACATTTAAAAGCAAAAAAACAAGGTATAATTTTAGGAAATTGGTATAATACTCCTATTGCTCCAAAAAATATTGATTTAAGTAAAACTGGATACACGCCAAATCAATGTCCAAATGCTGAAATTTTATCTTCTAAATCAATAAATCTACCCACTAATCATTTTATAAAAATAAAAGACGCTAGAAAAATAGTAAAAATTATTAACAATTTATAATTATTATGGAAATAAAACAAATAAAAAATAAAGAAGAATGGGAAAAATTTGTCTTAAGTCAACCAGATACTTTATTTGTTCAATCTTTTCAATATGGTGAGTTTTATAAAAAAATAGGGGAGAACTATTGGATTTTTGGTTTATATGAAAATAATAATTTAATTGGTGGTGCTTTGGTTGTTAGTGTGCATGCCAAAAGAGGTAATTTTTTATTTATTCCTTATGGTCCAATATTAGATTTTAGTAATAATTTAAAATTAAAAGAATTTAGTAATTTTATTAAAAAATTTGCTAAAGAAAATAATTATGATTTCGTTAGAATTTCTCCTTTTATAGAAGATAATGAAAATAATAAAAAAAATTTTAAATCACTAGGATTCAAAGATGCTCCTATTCATATTTTAGCTGAGACTACTTGGATTTTAAATTTAGAACCAACTGAAGAAGAATTGCTTAGTAAAATGAATAAAAATCATCGTAATTTAATTAGTCGTTGTCAGCGTGAAAATGTTTTTATTGACAAATCAATTACTGAAAAAGCATTGAATGATTTTAATAATTTACATGATATAACAGCTAAAAGACATAATTTTCATAGATTTTCCAAAAATTATATTGATCAAGAATTTTTATCTTTTAAAAATAATAATCAGGCTTTAATATTTAATGGATATTTAGAAAATAAACAATTAGATTCTTCAGCTATTATTATGTTATATGGAAATACTGCAGTCTATCGTCACGGAGCTTCATTAAATTTAATAAAACAAATTCCAACTTCATATTTATTACAATGGGAAGCTATAAAAGAAGCAAAAAAACGTGGTTTAAAATATTATAATTTTTGGGGTATTGCTCCAGAAAATTCTTCTACCAATCATCCTTTTAAGGGAATAACTCATTTTAAAAAAGGTTTTGGTGGTTATCAAAAAAATTTATTACATTGTCAAGATCTTCCTATTTCTTGGCGTTATAAAATAAATTGGTTAATAGAAACTTTACGAAGTATAAAGCGTGGTTTTAAGTAAAAATTGTGAAAAAATTTTTTAATCGATACAAATTAAAAAGAAAATTAGGAAGACAAATTCAAAGTGCTTCTAAGTTTGTTTTTTCTTATAATCAAATTAATAAACATAAAGATTATGATTGGAGAAAACCAAAATCAAATCCTTTCAAAAAAACAACTGAAATAAATTGGAAAAAAAGAATAGAAATTTTTTTATTAATTTTTACTATTTTAGCTACTTTTATAACTATTATATACAGTTCATTTTTTAAAATAAAAAATATAGAAATTTCTGGTTTAAAAAGAATAAATAATCAAGAATTAATTGAAAATATTACTAATATAACTAATTATAAAAGTTTTTTAATTATTCCCAAAAATAATTATTTTACAATTGATTTAAATGAAATTATTTTTATTTTAAAACAAAAATACCCAATTCAAAATATAACTATTCAAAAAATATTTCCTGATAAAATAAAAGTAGAGGTAGAAGAAAAAATATCCAAAATAATTTATAATGATGGTAGAATTTACACTTATTTAGATGAAACTGGAAAAGTCATAGAGATATTACGTTATGTAGGAGAAGATGAATGGCTGATAACAAAAAAAAGTGTTACTTCTACTAATGAACTTGGTGAAGAAATAATTACAGAAAAAGAAATTGCAAGAAAACCTAAAATTTCTATAAATAAAATTACTCAAGAAATGGGGGATTATCCTATTATTTATAGGCAGAATGACGGGGATGATCTAAAAATAAATGATTTGGTATTAAATCAGAATAAAATTTCAGGAATAATTCAATGGTTTAATTTATTAGAAAAAAGAACTGATATTAATTTTACTTATTTTTTTATTGAAAATGATTTTGGCGAGGGGATAATAAAAACTAGTGATGGTTGGGAAATAAAAGTAAAAATTACTACTGACATAACAAATCAATTTAATGAATTAGAATATCTTTTGAAAAATAAAATTGATAAAAACAATTTAAGTTATATAGATCTAAGATATTCTGGAAGAGTATATTGGAAATAGAGAATAAGTAAATTACTCATTTTAATATTAAATTAGATAGGTTTAAGATATAGTTGAATGTCGCACAATATATCTTATACGACGCTACAAAACAAGCCTTTTAAAACACAAGGTAATCTAATACCACTAATTTACCATTATTTTAGCTTTAATTAGCTAATTACTTTATATTTTATTCAAAAATAACAAACTCTCTCCTTTTTTATTTAGTAAATAATATTTAATTTAAAATAACTCATTATTTAAATATATTTATTTTATAAAGTAAATTATTTAAAAATTTAATTACTAAATTAATTTTCTATTTTTAATTAATAAATTTGCAGATAAATAAAAAAACCAATTAATTTGGTTCTATTTATTATTTATTCTACTATCCTCTACCTTTTAAGTAATTCCCCTGCTTTATATTGTGCGACGCTATATAATCTATTCCTTAATAAAAGCTTGATAAACATCACGCAATTTTTTAGCATCTTCAAGAGCATTATGATCTTGATATTTACTAGTATCAATTTTTAAGTCATTGTAAAATTTCTTATATCTCATGCTTTCTGGACTATAACCATAAGCAAATAAAATACTAGCAAAATCTATTGGTATCCAAAAAGCTGGATGTTTTTGTGGATCACCAAAAATCTTATACCAAAACATAGCGTCAAATTGATTCACATAAGCTATTAAAAATGGTTTATCTTTTTGATCTCGTCCAATAAAATCCCAAATCTTTTCTCTCCCCTGTTCTAAACTAATTTTCTTACCTTTGAGATAAGGTAAAACTTTTTTCTTTACCCAAGGATGAACATCTTTATCATCATATTTAAATTCTAAATATAATTTTTTTCCATTATTTTTAATCAAACCAATTGATAATAATTGAGCTTTTTCTATATTCAAATTGGTAAATTCAGTATCAAAAAAAATTAAATTGTTAGAATAAAGTTTTTTCATAATTAATAATCTTTAACTAAATAATTCAAAGGATTAGTTGGAATACCATTTTTTCTAACTTCAAAATGTAAATGAGGACCGGTAACAAATGGACCAGCACCAACTGTGCCTGGTGTTCCACCAGAATAACCAATAATATCACCTCTGGTAACAAATTTATCAGCAGAAACAATAATTTTACTCAAATGTCCATATAAAGTAGCTAAACCATTAGAATGTATCAATAATACATAAGAATAACATGAAGCTGAACTACAATATTTAGCTGTACCAACATACCCAGAAGCAGTTGCTTTAATCGGTGTTCCTTGAGCAGCTCGAATATCTATTCCACTATGTTCAAATATATGACGATATGGATAATCAGGATCATGAAAATAAGCAGTAATATAACGACTTTGTGTAGGCCAAGAAAGTTTGGTAATATCATCATTAATTTTACTTAATTTATTTTGTTCTGCTAATTTACGCCTCACTTCTGCTTCTATAGAAGATATTTCATTTTCAATTTGTCGATATTGAGTATTTAAATTATTTAATAATGCACTATAAGTTTTTTCATTAGACTTTGATTTATTTAATAAATCTTGTTTAAGAAATTTTTGATCATTATAATCTTTTTTCTTTTCTAATAATTCTTGTTTAAGATTTTCATAACTTTTTTTCTTTTCTTCATTTTGTGTTTTTTTATTCTGTAAATCATTAGTAGCAATTTGCAAACTAGTAACATTTTTACCTAAACTTTGTTCTACAGTTCTTAAATATTGCAATTCACTATAAAAATCAGAAAAATTATCATAGGTAGCTGCTATTTCTAAATAATTTTTATTTCCATTATAATATAATGTTCTAATCATTTCTCCTAAAATCATTTTTTGTTTTTTTATTAAATTTTCTTTATTTTCAATTTCTAAGGAAAGTACTTCAATTTCTAAATTTATAAATTCTAACCTTTCTTCACTAGCTTTTATATCTAATTCAACTTTAGCAATACGATTACTTATCAAAGACATTTGATTTTTCAAAGATGTTGATTCTAATTGAGTTTGTTTTATTTTTTCTTTATAAACAATAATACTGTCTTCTAAATCTTTTATTTTGGCTTTCTTTTCAGCAATAGCTTTATTAAGTTGTTCAATTTCTGCTGTATTACCACCCACTTCATTAATTTGTGAAAATACAAAATTAGGTCCAAAAATAAACCCACTAAATAATAATATAAATAATAAAAATTTTTTCATGTTATTTATTATCTCACAATTTTTTAATTGCTTTATTAATTCTTTCTAAACTTTTTTCTCTACCAAGAACTTCTGCAATTTCGTATGGTCCGGGAGAATTTTTTTGACCTGCTAAAGCTACTCGCATTGGCCAAAGCACATTACCTACTCCATAATCTTTTTCTTTTATCCACTCCCCTACTTTCTTATCTAAATTATCTTTAGTCCATTCTTGAACACTTAATGTATTCAAATAATTATAAAGTTCTTGAAGTTTATTTTTTGTACCTTCTTGATTATCTTTTTTCCATACTAAAACATCACTTTCATAAGGTAAATCTTCAAAAATAAAGCGTAAATTTTTTACTAATTCTAATAAAGTTGTAGCTCTTTCTTTTTCTAAAGCAATAACTTTGGAAATTGAAAATTGTGAATTAGAAATAGAATATTTTTCTTCTAACAAAGGTCCACATAAATCTAATAATCTTTTTTCATCAATTATTTTTAAATATTCTTTATTATACCAATTTAATTTGTCTAAATTAAATACTGCTCCAGCTTTATTAACTCGTTCTAAACTAAAATTTTGAATTAATTCAGCTAAACTAAATATTTCTTTTTCTGTACCCGGATTCCAACCTAAAAAAGCTACAAAATTTAATAAAGCTTCTGGTAAATAACCTTTATCACGATAATCTTCAACTGCTACATCACCTTGACGCTTACTTAATTTTGATTTATCAGGATTTAATAATAATGGTAAATGCGCAAATTGTGGAGGTTGCCAACCAAACATTTTATATAAAACTAAATGTTTAGGTGTAGATGATAGCCATTCTTCACCACGAATTACCTGAGTAATCTCCATTAAATGATCATCTATTACAACTGCTAAATGATAAGTTGGAAAACCATCAGCTTTAAAAATTACTTGATCATCAATTAATTCATTTTTAAATTCTATTTCACCACGAATTAGATCAGTAAATTTGGTAATTCCTTCTCGAGGCATTTTCATGCGAATAACATATTTTTCATTATTAGCAATTCTTTTTTTTACTTCTTCTAAAGATAAATTACGACAATATCCATCATAACCAGTTGGTTGCTTATTTACTTCTTGAATTTTTCTTAATTCTTCTAATCTTTCTTTGGAACAAAAACAATAATAAGCTTTTTCTTCACTAATCAATTGGTCAACATACTTTTTATAAATTTCTAATCTTTCAGATTGAATATAGGGTCCATTTTTTCCAATTTGTTCTATTCTTTTCTTATCTTCTGAAAAAATTACTCCTTCATCAGGTTTAATACCAGCCCAAGCTAAAGATCTTAATAAATTTTCAGTAGCTCCTTCAACAAATCTTTCTCTATCAGTATCTTCAATTCGTAAAATAAAATTACCATTATTTTTTTTAGCAATTAAATAAGCGTATAAAGCTGTTCTCAATCCTCCTACATGTAAATAACCAGTTGGTGAAGGCGCAAAACGTGTTTTTATCATAAATTAACTTATTTTTGATATTAAAATACCAGCTGCAATCGCGGCATTGAGCGATTCTGCTTTTCCTTTTCCAAATATAGTATACTGGTCATCAGAAATTTTTTCAATCTCTGGTCTAATTCCCTGAGACTCGCTTCCAATAACAAAAATTAATTCTGGTTTAAATTTTAAAGTGTCTAGATCTTTACCGTTCATAGTTAAACAATAAATTTTATAATGATATTGTTTTTGTAAATAAAGTAAATCTTTAATTAAATTTTTACTTTCCATTATTTTCATTCGAAAGATTGATCCCATAGTACTTCTAACTACTTTAGGATTAAAAACATCAACACAATCTTCAGATAATAAAATATTTTTTATTCCAAACCAGTCTGCTGTTCGAATAATTGTACCTAAATTTCCTGGATCTTTGATACCATCAAGACAAATTATTTTATCATCAAGTAAATCATGAATATTAAATTCTGGTTGATTGACAATCGCAAGTACTCCCGGAAAAGTATCAGTTGTTTTTATATCTTTAATATCTTTTCGACCACAAAATTCTATAAAAACTGTTTTTTTCTCAGCTTTTTTAATTAAATCAATAAATTCTTTTTCATCACGACGACTTCCTTCAATTACAATTAAAATAACTTCCAAATTTGAATCTAAAGCTTCATTAACACCTTTAATTCCTTCAATTAAAAATTCTTTATCTTTAATACGAATTTTCTTTTGCTGAAGTTGATTGATATGTTGAATAATTTTTTTTGCTAACATAAAATTAAACTTTTTTATTTTTCAAAACTAAAAATAAAAATACTACAGTTGCTTTCCAAATTCTTTTGATTCTACTTGGTTGTCTAATTAAACGATATAACCATTCTAAACCAATTAAACGTAAAAATTTTGGCGCTCGTTTTATTTTTCCAGATATAAAATCAAATGATCCACCCAAACCAATAGCAATTTTTACACTAGGTAAATCACGCAAATTTTCAGTAATCCATTTTTCTTGTTTTACATGACCAAAAGCCACCAACAAAACATCTGGCGCAGACATAATAATCTCACTAATTAAATCATCATTTTTTTCTTTATCATAAACTATAATATTTTTTTCATCAGCTTTAATTTTGCTTATTTCTAAACCAGGATGTCCCCCAACAATTTTTAATTGAGGGAATTTTTTTTCTAAAAAATTTTTAGATCCTTCAATAACTTCTTGACTTCCTGATCCTAATAAATAAATACTTTTATTTTTACTTTCAGCTATTTGACAAATTAACATCATTAAATCTACTCCTGGCAAACGCTTAGCTCCACTCACTAATGATAAACCAAAACCGTCACAAACATTTAAATCTCCACTATTTAAAACTTCTTTAAAATAATGATCTTTTTGAGCATCTACTAACATTTCTGGATTAGGAGTAAAAATTTTATGAGAAAGATTGCTATCCAAAAAATAACTTAATTTTTTAAGTATTTCCTGAGTATTAAAATTATCTACTCTTACACCTAAAATATTCATAATTTAGCTAAATTTATGCTTTATAGTATAAAGTATTTGACAAAAATTTGCAATATAGTATACTATTATCACTCAGGTATAAAGAGTGATAATTAAAAAGAATGTTAATTTAAAAATATGAATCCACAAAATTTTACTAATAAATCTCAAGAAGCTTTACAAAGAGCTTCAATAATTGCTAATGAAAATGGTCAACCACAAGTAGAACCACCTCATTTATTTTTTGCTTTACTTGAACAAGAAGAAGGTGTGGTAATTTCTGTTTTCAAAAAACTTAATGCTAATATAAAACAATTGCGTGATGATGTTCAAAAAATGATTAATTCTCTACCTAAACAAAATGGACCAATGCCCGGAGCTGGTTTAGGACAAATTCTTATGGGACAAGCAATGATGTATATTATTCAAAATGCAGCCAATGAATCTAAAAAAATGGGAGATGATTATATTAGTGTTGAACATTTACTTTTATCTTTTTTAACTAATAAAAATCCAATTAGTGATGCTTTAGGAAAACAAAATATTCAATATGATGATGTTTTGAAAATTTTAGCTTTAGTGCGCGGAACTCAAAAAGTAGATAGTCCAGAACCAGAAAATAAATATCAAGCTTTAGAAAAATATAGTAAAAATTTAACTGATCTTGCGCGTAAAGAAAAACTTGATCCAGTGATTGGTCGTGATGATGAAATTCGTCGAGTAATGCAAGTTTTAACTAGACGAACAAAAAATAATCCTGTTCTGATTGGTGAACCTGGAGTTGGTAAAACAGCAATTGCTGAAGGTTTAGCTCAAAGAATTATCAATGGTGATGTTCCAGAAAGTTTAAAAGATAAAGAAGTTGTAGCTCTTGATGTTGGAGCTTTGGTAGCAGGAACAAAATTTCGAGGCGAATTTGAAGAACGTTTCAAAGCAGTTTTGAAAGAAATAACAGAATCTGATGGAAAAATAATTTTATTTATTGATGAACTTCATACTATTGTAGGAGCTGGTTCTAGTGAAGGTGCGATTGATGCTAGCAATATGTTAAAACCAGCTTTAGCTCGTGGTGAACTTAATACTATTGGAGCAACCACTCTCAAAGAATATCAAAAATACATTGAAAAAGATGCAGCCTTTGAGCGTCGTTTTCAACCAGTAATAGTTTATGAACCAAGTATTGATGATGCTGTTGCAATTTTACGCGGTATTAAAGAAAAATATGAAGTTCATCATGGTGTGCGTATCACTGATCCTGCGATTATCGCTGCGGTTGAACTTTCTAATCGTTACATTACTGATAGATTTTTACCAGATAAAGCTATTGATTTAATTGACGAAGCCACTTCAGCTCTGCGTATGGAAATAGATTCAATGCCTGATGAATTAGATAAAATGAAACGAGAAATGATGAAAACAGATATTGAAATTCGCGCTTTGAAAAAAGAATCTGATGAAGAATCTAAAGAAAGAATGAATAAATTAAAAGAGCGTTTAGCTAATTTGAAAGAAAAAAGTTCTGAATTAGAAACTCATTGGCATAATGAAAAAGAAATTATTACTAATATTCGTAATCATAAAAAAGAAATTGATAAATTAAAACAACAAGCTGAAATTGAAGAACGCCGTGGCAATTTACAAAAAGTGGCCGAAATTCGTTATGGTCAAATTCCTATTACAGAAGAAGCAATAAAAAAACAAGAAAATAAATTAGCAGATATTCAAAAAGGTAGAATTATTCTTAAAGAAGAAGTAACTGAACAAGATATTGCTCAAGTTGTTGCTCGTTGGACTGGAATTCCTGTTTCCAAAATGTTAGAAGATGAAATTAAAAAACTTGCTCGTATGGAAGAAGAATTAGGAAAACGCGTAATTGGACAAAAAGAAGCTATAGTTGCTATGTCTAATGCAATTCGTCGTTCTCGAGCAGGAATTAATGAAGAAAAACGCCCAATCGGTTCATTTATTTTTATGGGACCAACTGGAGTTGGAAAAACTGAATTAGCCAAAGCTTTAGCTGAATTTATGTTTAATAATGAAGAATCTCTTGTTCGTATAGACATGAGTGAATATATGGAAAAACATACTGTTAGTAAAATGATTGGCTCCCCTCCCGGCTATATTGGTTATGATGAAGGTGGACAATTAACAGAAATAATTCGTCGTCGCCCTTATTCTGTAATTCTTTTTGATGAAATTGAAAAAGCTCATCCCGATGTTTTTAATATGATGTTACAAATTTTAGATGACGGTCATTTAACTGATGCTAAAGGTAGAAAAGTAAATTTCAAAAACACAGTTATTGTTATGACTAGTAATATTGGCTCAGACATGATAATGAAAATGAGAAAAACAGGTGATTTTGGTTTTGCTGATGGTAAAAATAAATCCAATCAACAAAAAGAAGAAAAAATTAAAGAAAAAATAATGGAAAGTTTGAGAGAAAGATTCAAACCAGAATTTTTGAATCGAGTTGATGAAATTATTATGTTTCACCCACTTAATGAAAAAGAAATTCGTTTAATTGTAGATTTACAACTAAATTTAGTTGAGCAACGCTTGCAAGAAAAAAGAATTGAACTTGAAGTTAGTAAAAAAGCCAAAGATTGGTTAGCTAAAAAAGGTTATGATCCAAATTTAGGAGCTCGTCCACTTAAACGAGTAATACAAACTGAACTTCTTAATCCTCTTGCCATGCTTATCATTGAAGGAAAAATTTATGATGGCAAAAAAGTAAAAGTGGATATAGAAAAAAATAAAATAATTATAAAATAAAATATTAAAAATTAAAAGCACTTGTTTATCACAGGTGTTTTTAATTTAGGACTTTAATTTTAAATTATAATCTGCTATAATTTTTAAAGTTAAATTATTTTTATGAAAAAATTTTCTTTTTATTTTTTATTATTTTCTATATTTTTTATTTTAGGAATTGGTTGTAGTCTGCAAAAAAATCTTCCAAATATAAATTTATCTCTTCCAATTGATATTAAAATAGAAGCTGAAACTCCAAAAGAAATAATTATAAAAAATGAAAATATAAAAGATTGTCAAACTGATTTATTTTGTTTTGAAAAAGCAGCCGACACTTGTCAATTAGCTAAAGTTAAAAATTCTTATACAATTAATAATCTGGGAATTAATTTAAATTTTAATGATCATTATGAAATTAAAGGTTTAGTTGGAGAAAAATGTTTATTTTATATGAAAACTAATACTCTAACTGCCAAGTATAGTAAAGAAATAAAAACTTTATTACTTAATCAAGGTATGACAGAAAAACAAATTCAAGAATACGAAAATGTAGGCAATAAAGAAGCTGAAATTAATTATAATGGTAAAGATGGTTACTGCTTTTTTGATTATACAACTGATCTAAAAAATTTAATTAATCACTGGTCAAATAATGATTATTCCTCTTTATCAATAACAGATGTTGCTCAATGTTTTGGTGATCTTTTTGCTGAACAAAATAATAAACAATAAATTTACAAATTAAATTTAAAAAGATATAATTATAAAAATTAATTTAATTAATAAAAATATATGCCCCAATGTTCTATCTATGATAAATCTTTAAGATTTTCTCGAGCTCTTTATGGAATTTTAATTATTATTGGTTTTTTTACTAAAAATCCTTGGTATGTTTTAGCAGTTATAATTATGTTAGCTTTAGGAACTATTAATATAAAATTAAATATCCCTTATCAAATTCATGTTTTCTTTGTTAAAAAAATTCTCAAAAAACAAACTCTCATAATCCAAAAAGAATCTACTGAATTAAATTTTGTTTCAGGTATGACAGCAATTTTATTATTACTTGGATTCTTAGCTGTTTATTTTAATAAATTTACTACTTTGGGATGGATTTGGCTTTTAATTATGTCATTATTATTATTTTTAGCTTGTTTTGCTGGTTTTTGTGTAGCAACTCTTAGTTATGCTCTCTTTGTAAAACTTCTAAAAAAACAAAAAAATGAAACCCCTAACAAATAATAATTCAAATTGTATTAATTGTTCTGAAAATTGTTCTTCCAATAAATTAGGTTGTCCAAATTATGTAAATAAAAATTGTTTTACAGCCAGAACATTAAATGCTCCTCCATCAAAAAGATGTCAATATTGTACTTCTAAATTTAATCAATGTCTTTTTTTCCAATATTTAGTAATTACTATATTACTTGTTTCTATATTATTAATTATATCTTTAATCATAGATGGTGAAATTTTAAAATCAGTAATTATTACTATTTTTGTTTTTGCTACTGTTTATGGATATTTTTTTAACAAAAGTACAGAGAAAATTATTGAATCAAGCTTTTCTGAAAAAAAAGCCAAAGAAGCTTTAGAAGAATTAACTGAAAAATTAGAAGATAAAGTTGAAGAACAAACTCGTAGTTTAAAAAAGAAAAATTTACATTTAGAAAAATTATTAAAAATGCGTTCAGAATTTTTAGATGTAGCTTCTCATCAACTTCGTACACCAGTAAGTGTAATTAAAAATACAATGGAAATGATGAATGAAGGTGATTTTGATAAAATTTCTTCAAAAGAAAAGAAAATTTATATTAATAATGCTTTTGAAAAAAGTAAAAAACTTCAACAAATTATTTCTGATATTTTAGTAACTTCAGAATTAGATACTGTTGGTTTGGCAATCAATAAAAAAGATGCTCAAGAAATACAACTAGAAAACTTAATAAAAAAAGCTATTACTGAAATAAAATTTGAAGCTGAAAAAAGACAAACAATTATTGAATGGAAAAAACCTAAACAAAAATTACCAATTATTCTTGGCTATGAACAATATTTAAGTCAAGCAATCTTCAATTTAATAGATAATGCTTTAAAATACACTCCTTCAATTGGTACTACTCCTGAAACAAGAGATGTACGAACGAAACAAGGTAAAATTAAAATTGAAACAAAATCAGACAACAAATATATTTCTTTTACTGTAAGTGATAATGGTATAGGAATACCACAAAAAGAACTCAAAAAAATGTTCAAAAAATTTAGCCGAGCTTCTAATGCTAAAAATATGTATACTGATGGTAGTGGTTTAGAATTATTTATTATAAAGAAAATTATAGATGGTCATCATGGAAAAATTACAGTAGAAAGTAAATTAAACAAAGGTACAAAATTTACTATCTTTTTACCAATTAAAAAATAATAAAAAACAAAAAACATCTTAATTAAATTAAGATGTTTTTTAATTAACCTTTCGTCCTTTATCTTAAACTTTTTTGGACTCATCAGTAACAAAATCATTGTTAGAGGTTGTAGGAGAAAAAGTGTTTGTGTGGAACACTCTTTCCCCTTTTTCAACCAATGAAAGTAAGAGAAATTAAATCTCTCGCAAGATATTTTTCATATGTCCTGAAATTCTAATAACATCAATAGTGCTATTAGAATAACCAAAGGATGCTCTAATAGAGCCTACCGCTGTTCTCGCAAAATATTGACGCCTTCTTTTGATTTCTTCCAAACCAAAAATAACTTCGTCAGTTGCACGCGGAATAACTTCATCTACAGAGTATCCATGTATTTTTTCGTTGACGCCTGGATTACAAAAACAACCCACGCGAACAAAAAAACCCCTATCACTTGTCATTTTTTCAAACAGTCCTGGATTAATAATCTTACCATCCTTCACCACACTGAAGGCGATAATATCATTTCCTCTAGGAGTATGAATGATAATCTGGGCATTACTATTTTCTTTTGTTTCATAAAGAATATCCCAGACATCATTTGCTATTGCTACTGCATGAGCTTTGCGATCTCCTCCAAGAGAATTTAGAAAATCCAGTCCGTTCTTCACAGCCCCAATCATCCCGAAGTTCGGGCTACCATCTTCATACCGAGTTGCTCCACGAGCATCTGGTACAAAGAAATCACGTTGAACTGATACCAACATGATGGGACCACCCGTGAACCATTTCTTGTGAAGCTTGGTAAACATCCGACGATGAATCACCAAAGCCCCAACACCAGTTGGAAATCCAAACAGCTTATAAAAACTGATCGGAACAAAATCAGGTTTCACCTGACTTAAATCCAACTGATCATTAGCCAAGAAAGCTGCTGCGTCCAAAAGGACATCCCATCCACGTCTATGGGCATAATCTACCCAATGCAAAGAATGCAAATTACCGGAATAATTGCTCTTTGCAGGATAAGCAAAAAGTCTATTTCCATATCTAGAACGTGGATAATTGAGCAGACGGGTTAATTCCTGCGTGTCAAGAACCAATCCTTCTCCTACACCTTTGATCGGAGCATAAGTAAATATAGCTCCAGATCTCTTAGCTGTTTCTCGTAATCCATTTATTGAATTATGATTATCAGCCGTAAGAAGAAGCTGTCCACCAACCCCAAAGTTGTAATGCTCTAAGAGTCTGATGGCTTCCGTTGCTCCGCTAGTGAAAATAACCTCATATTCTTTTGGGTCTGCATTTAAAAACTGAAGTACAGCTTCCCGAGCTGCTTCAATTTCTTCAGCTGCCCGCAATGATGGTTCGTGACCAGAATGAGGATTTCCTAACAGAATATTACGTAAATGATCTGACCACTCGTCAATTAAAGACACGGGTGGCAAAGCCGCTCCAGTCCAGTCAGCATAAACCTGACCAGACTGAAGATAAGGAAATTGTCCGTTCAGTAGCTGACTATTCATTTTTTACCTCCATTGGTTAAGCGTATTATTTTTACGCAAAAATAAAAAGAACAAAAACAAAATGTTACATACATAGTAACACTTTAAAATAGCATTTTTCAAGTTCATTGTCAAGTAACTTAAATAAATTTTGTTCACAGTTCACAAAACTGTTAAAATTTGTTATAATATCTTAGTAAAAAATATGTATAAATTAGCTAAAAAAATAACTTTATTTATTATATTGTTGGGTTTTTTTATTTTTCCTACCCATATTTTAGCTACAACTGAAGATAATTTCAATCCTCACAATCTTATTTCTGACGAAGAAATGCAAAATTGGCAATCTATGGAAAGAGCTGATATACAGGCTTTTTTAGTAGATAAAAATAGTTTTTTAGCTAATTATAAAACTAAAGATAAAGAAGGAATTACCAGAACTGCCTCAGATATTATCGCTCGCGCAGCTCGAGAACATCAAATAAATCCAAAATATCTTTTAGTTAAACTTCAAAAAGAACAAAGTCTCATTACTGCTAAAAATCCCACAGAAAAACAATTAAATGGAGCAACTGGTTATGGAATATCTGATGGTTGTGGTTGGACCTGTACAACTTATTTAAATAACATTGGTTTTGGAAAACAAATTGATGCTGCCGCAGGTATTATACGCTGGTATTATGAAAATATGTCCAAAGAAATTTGGATTAAAAGACCAAATATTTCTTATATTATAGATAATCAATTAATAATACCAAAAAATAAAGCTACGGCATTTTTATATACTTATACACCACATATACAGGGTAATAAAAATTTTTGGAAACTCTGGAATGATTGGTTTAGTCAAGTATATCCTGATGGTTCTTTGTTAAAAGCTCAAACTTCTGCAAATATTTATTTAATCCAAGATGGTAAAAAACGCAATATAAAAAATATGAGTGTACTTTTGAGCCGTTTTGATATCAAAATGGTAATAGAAGTAAGTGATTCTGAACTAGCTAATTACCCAGATGGAATTGAACTTAATTTTCCAAATTATTCTATTCTCAGACAAAATTCACAATATTATTTAGTTGACTTTGATACTATTCGTCCTTTTGAAAATGCAAATACTGTAAAAACTTTAGGCTATCATCCTGATGAAATTTTAGATGTTAATGAATCTGATTTAGCTGGCTATATTATAGGACAAAAAATTACTGTGGATACTACAAATTTTGTTGGTAAACTTTTGCGTGTAAAAGAAAATAATAATTTATATTATCTCAAAGATAATACTCTCTTCCCTATCACTGATCCTGATATTGCCAAAGTAAATTTTCCAAATTTAATTGAAGAAAAAATAAATTTAAAAGAATTAACTAATTATAAAATTGGTGAATTAGTAAAATTAAAAGATGGAAGTATTTTTGGTATTGAAAATGATAATAAAATTTATGTAGTAGAAAATGGTAAAAAAAGACATATTTTTGATGAACAGGTTTTTAATGCTTATGGATTCAAATGGACTAATATTGTTTGGATAGATCAATTAACAGGTATAAATATTCCTACTGGACAGCCTCTTTATCTTCCTTCTAGAATGATTACTAAAGAAATTAACACTCTCACTAAATCAGATACTACTAAAATAAACCTTACTCCAGAAGAAGAAAGTGTTTACATAAATAATGGTTTTGTTACTGATATAAACACTTATTTAGTAGCTGATTATGAAACTGAAGAAATTTTAACTGGAAAAAATATTGATGAAATAAGACCTATGGCTAGTTTTACTAAAGTAATGACTGGTTATTTATTATTTAAAAAAGGAATAAATATAGAAGGAAAAAATACTTATCAAGCTGATCGTCATCAATCTGTTTACCATAATTTTAGAATTGTTGAAGGTGAACAAATTTATAATAAAGATTTGTTAAATTCTATGTTAGTCTCCTCTATCAATACCCCTGCCAAAATGCTAGTCAATTATGTAGAGCCAGATGAAAAACTATTTATCAAAGAAATGAATAAACAAGCTATTGACTGGGGATTGAACAAAACAAAATTTACTGATGTTTCTGGTTATGATCTTGGTAATGTTACTACAGCTAGAGAATATCTAAAAATTTTCAAAAATGTTTCTAAAAATATTGACATGAAAAAATATTTAGGAACAAAATATTATGATTATAATGAAATCAAAGATCTTGACAATAAACCTAGACATTATGATTATAATAGTAATGAACTAATGAACAAAGATGGTTTACCTTTTAATATTATTACTAGCAAAACTGGATATTTAAATGAAGCAGGCGCTTGTTTAGCAATGATTATAGAAAGAAAAAGTGATAATAAAAAATTTATTATTATTACAATGGGTAATCCTGATTATAAAAACCGTTTTGCAGAACCAGAAAGATTATCCCTCTGGACAATGGAAAAATTATAAATTATTATTTTTAAATATTTTTATATGTTAGTCTTCGCTGCTATCACTCCTCATCCACCATTACTTATACCAAATATTGGAAAAGAGGAAACAGAAAAAGTAAAAAAAACTAGTTTAGCTTTAGAAAAACTAGAACAAGATCTTTATCTTGCTAAACCAGATATTATTTTTATTATCTCCCCCCACGGTAGTTATTTTGCCGATGCTTTTACTATCAATGCTCATACTAATTTTGTTTCTAATTTTAAAGAATTTGGAGATTTAGAGACAAAAAAAGAATGGTCTGGAGATTTAGAAATAATTTCTAAAATAGACTATGGCTATAATAAAAATCAAACACCTTTGCGTATGATTGGCGAAGAAATTTTAGACCATGGCTCTGCGGTTCCTTTATTTTTGTTAACTAAACATCTCCCTAATGTAAAAATTTTACCAATTGGCTATTCACAATTGAGTAATAAAAAACATCTTGATTTTGGTTATATGCTCAAAGAAATAATTATGAATACTGAAAAACGTGTTGCCGTGATTGCTTCTGCTGACCTCTCTCATGGTCTAACAGAAAATTCTCCAGCAGGAATTGCTCCTACAGGAAAAGAATTTGATAATAAATTGATTGAACTTTTAGAAACTAGAAATACTGCTGGTATTGTTAATATGGATGAAAAATTTGTAGAAGACGCTGCTCAATGTGGTTATCGTTCTATTTTAATTTTACTTGGAGTACTCAAAAATATGGATTATGAATTCAAAAATTATTCTTACGAATTCCCTTTTGGAGTTGGTTATTTAGTAGGAAATTTTGTTTTCTAATTAATTATTAATTAGAAAGTATGGAAGATATTTCAAAAATTTTAGATAATAAAATTACTCCTAAAAAAAATAAAAATATTCATTCTGAAGTTCACTATTGGACTGATGTTATTTCATCAGCTTTTGGTGAAAGAAAAAAATTTGCCATGTATTTAGGTTTAATAAATAAAATTGGTGTTACTGAAGCGAGAAGAATTTTTGCAGAAATTAAAGATTCAAAGGTTACTAGTCCGGGTAAATTATTTTTCTGGAAAGCTAAACAAATAAATCAAGCCAAAACAAAAAATAAAAAAATATGATCTTACCAATTGTTACTTTACCTGCTACTTCTCTTCGTCAGCGTTCAAAAGAAATTGAAAAAAATTTTTTAAATAGTAAAGAATTTAAAAATTTATTAAAAAATATTATTTCCACTATGTATCACGATGACGGTATTGGTATTGCTGCTCCTCAAGTTGGTCAAAATATCCGTTTTTGTATTATTGGACGACAAGCTACACCAGATAAAAAAAATGATCTAATTTTAATCAATCCAATTTTTGAAAAAATTTCAAGAAAAAAAGAAACTGATTTAGAAGGCTGTCTTTCCGTACCAAAAACCTATGGTAAAGTAACTCGTTACAAAGATATTTTAGTAAAAGCTTGGAATGAAAAAGGTGAAGAAATTAAATTTGAAGCTCATAATTTTTTTGCTAGAGTAATTCAACATGAAATAGATCATCTAGACGGAATATTATTTATTGATAAAGCTAGAGGAATTTATACTATTGATTAATGAAATGAATAAAATATCTACAATTTTTTTTGGTACTCATGATTTTGCAGTCAAAATATTACAAAGTCTAATTGATAATCCTCAACTTTCTATTGATTTGGTAATTACTCAACCAGATAAACCAAGTGGAAGAAAAAAAATAATAACTCCCCCACCTGTAAAAATTTTAGCAGAAAAATATAATTTAAAAATACTACAACCAACTTCACTTAAAACTTTTGCTTTAAAAACTTTAGGAACTTTTGATTTAGGTATTTGTGCTCAATATGGTCTACTTATTCCACAACATATTTTAGACACACCAAAATTTGGTATTCTAAATGTCCACACTTCCCTATTGCCAAAATATCGAGGCGCTTCACCTATTCAATCAGCTTTATTAAACAATGAAACTAAAACTGGTATTACTATTATGAAAATGGATAAAGGTTTAGATACTGGACCAATTATTTTACAAAAAAGCCTTCCCATAGAACCAGATGATACTTTCCTTGATTTAGAACAAAAACTCTCTCAAATCGCAATTTTAAGCCTTTCTGAGGCTATTTTTCCTTATATTGAAGGTAAATTAAAACCTCAAACTCAAAATAATGCTCAAGCTACTTTTTGTCGAGAATTTAATCGAACTGATGGTAAAATAAATTGGTTTTTATCTGCTCAAACAATTTATAATCAATATCGAGGTCTAACACCTTGGCCAGGAATTTGGACGATGACCGATGAATTAAAATCTAATTTACCAAAAAACAAAAGAATAAAATTATTAAAAATAAAACCATCAAAACAACAACTAGAAAATAAAAAAATAAAAATTGAAAATAATAAATTGTTTATTGGCTGTGGAAATAATGAATCAATAGAAATTTTAGAATTGCAACTTGAAGGTAATAAACCAATGAGTGCTCAAAATTTTATCAATGGTTTTATAAAAAACAAATAAATTAATTATGCAAAATTTATTTAATAAGCTTAAATTATTTTTCATACAAAAACCCGCTATTTGGCTATTAGGGGTTTATTTTTTAATAAGAATTTTTTCTTTAATTACTTACCACCATCCACTTCCAAATCAAGTTGTCACTTGTTTTTTAATAATCTTGTTTTGTTTTATTGCTTTTAAAAATTTTACTCAAGCTTGGACAATCTTGATAACAGAATTATTATTAAATGGCGCAGGACATTTTCTAGAATTTCAAGGATTGATAATTCGTACTTGGCTTTTGGGAATATTAGCTATAACTTGGTTAATTCAAAAAATAAAAAAACAAAAAATAGAAATAAAATTACCCAAACCAATTTTAATTGGTTTAAGTATTTCAGGAATAATAATTATTTTATCTATTTTATTAGGAATAATCCATGGACATGGTTTGAAATTAGTTTTACAAGATGCTATATTATATTTCTTTTTACTTTTATTTTTACCAGCTTTAGAGCAAGAAGATAAAATAAATAAAAATTTTTTCATAAATTTAATAAAAACTTTTATTATTGGAACAGCAATTTTTTCTCTTATAAGTTTTATTATTTATTCCAGTCATTTAGGAAATTTACCAGATTTTTATTATCACTGGTTTCGTAATATTGCTTCAGGAAAAATTACTGATTTAGGAAATAATTTTTTTAGAATAGTTTTACCAGAACAACTTTTTATTATTCCTTTAATTTTAATTTTAACAGCTCAATTAATTCAAAATACCAAAAATAAATTAGCTTGGAGTTTGTTAATTACTTTGTTAATTATTCTTAATTTAAATTTTTCTAGAATTTATTTTTTAGCTTTAGCGATTGGCTCTTTAATTTTAATTTACAAAAACTCTTTTAAATCCTGGATTAAGACCATGTTTATTATTGGTATTTTGACAATCACAATTTTTTTATCATTAAATTTAATAGCTAGTCAATTTACTTCTTTAGGATTAGAATTATGGGGAATAAAAATTAACGCTATTAAAACACCAGAAGCTGATTTAAGTGGAGCTATCCGAATGGCCATGCTACCAGATATTTTTAATACTATTAAAACACATCCTTATTTTGGTTCTGGATTAGCCACAACAGTATCTTATCCAGATCCTTTAACTCATGAGACAGTCAGTCGTACTCAATTTGATTGGGGTTATTTGGAAATGATAGCTGAACTAGGTTTTATTGGTACTGCAATTTTTATTGGTACTATTGGAATTATTCTTTATTATTTATTTAAATTAGCTTATTTTAAAAATCAGTCAACAAAAAATCCTTTTTTACAAGGATTGTTAGCTGGAGCTATTTCTTTATTTATAATCAATATTACTACTCCCGCTTTATTTCAAGGTTTTGGTATTCTTTATTTTGTTTTTATTTTAGTAATAATTAAAAAATATAAATATAATTAAAATTAAAAATTCTTAAAGCTTTTAAACATTCAATTAAATTGAATGTTTATTTTTTACAATTTGTTTAGAAATTTCATATTTTTTTACTTTTTTACTTATACCGGGAAGCCATTTCCAAGGTTTTTTATAAGCAAAACTTGGCAACCAAGAACTCATAGTACCATGTGAAATTATTTTAAATAAATATTCATTAAGCCAAATTCCTTTACTTCCTTTTTCTGACAAAGTCAACCAAAAATCCCAATCTTGGAAACGATGTAAATTTTTATCCCATTTTACCACAGCTTCACGACGAACTAAACTAGTAGAATGAATGTAATTATTTTGTTGTAAAGTTTGAAGATTAAATTCTCTAGCTGGTATTTTTTTAAATCCAAAATAATGATTACAATATACAAAATCTTTATCAAGATTTTGATTTAATTTATCAACCATTTTTTCAATCATTTCTGATTTAGCTACAATATCTGCATCCCAAAATATTATATATTCACCTTTAGCTTTCTTAAATCCACGATTTCTCATTACTGGCGCGCCTTCATGTTTTTCATCTCTTTCTATAATAATTTCTATATTTTTATAAGTCTGATTTTTTATAGATACTAAAGCTAATTCAAGCTCACGCTCATGTTTATAAACAGGAATAATAATACTAACTAATTTATTTATCATAATTAAAATTTCAGATCAATTTGATTATTTATTTCTGATAAATTCAAAAATTCATCTAGTTTGCTTAATTGATTTGTCCAATTAAAATTTGCTTTAATTCTTTCTTGAGCATGAATACCTAATTTTTGACGATAATCATTATTTGCCAATAATTCTGTTATAGCGCTAACTACTGTCATTTGTTGATAAACATCTACTACTAAACCTGTTTGAGTATGAACTACAGCTTCTTCCACTCCTCCACTCCTTCCAGCTACAGCAGGAATTCCACAAGCTGCAGATTCCAAAAATACTAAACCTAAACCTTCTTCTCTACCTTCATCTGGATGACATAATAAAACAAAAATATCTGCCAAATAATAATAATTTTTTAATTGATCATGTGGTATAGAACCAAGATAACGCACTACATTTTGTAAATTGTGTTTTTGAATTTCCTTAATAATTAATGATCGTTTAGGTCCATCACCAATTAAAACCCAAACTAAATTTGGTTCTTTTTTTAAAATATCTGGTAACAATCTAGTAATATGAGTAACACCTTTACCTTCATCAATTCTAGAAACTGTAAGCATAACTTTTTTACCTTCAAGAGCAAGTTTGGCACGCAATAAATCCAAATCATTTTTATCAGGAGCAATCAAAAAATCTTTATCTGGACAAGGATAAATAATATCAGTTTTTGATTCTAATTCTGGTATTACTCGTAAAAATCTATTTCTCAATGATTGACTATTAAAAAATACTTTTTCGCTTTTCTGAATAACTTTTTTTAATAATCTAATCTTATGTTTAGAACGGGTTGCATAAACAATATCTGTACCATGAGAAAAAACAATAAAAGGAATTTTTTTTAATTTTTTCATTATTACAGCAATATAACCAACTGGTAAAACATGATGAACTAAAATCATCTCAATTTTTTCTTTGCGACAAAGCCAAAATACTTGCCATAACAATCTAAACCAACGAGGCCATAAAAACCAAAAAAATTTTTTGCGATAAATTTTATATTTTTGTTGTTTATCCCATTCTTTAGCCTGAATATTTTTTGGTGCTAAAATTATAGTTTTAGTTAAATCTAAATGAATAGCCTGTTGTTCTACATAAGTAGCAATCCCTCCAACTTGGGGTGGAAATTCTAAAGTAATAATTAAAGTTTTTTTCATATAGTAACAATATAGTTATTTTAAGTATAGCAAAGTAAAATAAAATCCTTTGCTACGCTTAAGCTGACGATGATTTTTTATTAATAAGTAAATAAACTTCTTTAAGTTGTGTTTTAGTAATAACTCGAAAAATAAATAAAGCTAAGATATAAACTACTCCGCCAACAATAACAGCTATTAAATAATGAAAATGTAAATTAGTATACCAAACTACCACACTCATCACCAAAGTAGCTAATAAAATTTGAATTAAACTTTTAAAAATAAAACTATGAGAAATTTTGGCAATTTTGGGAATAATAAATAAACTAAATAATACTAAACAAAAATTACCAATAAGCGCTGAAATAGCTGCTCCAACTACTCCCAATCTAGGAATTAAAATCAAATTTGAAATTATGTTTATTAACATTATAAAAAAAACAATTACTGTCTGAGAAACCTGTTTATTACAAGCATTCAAAAAAGCACCCAAAGGAAAACTAATAAATGAAAAAATTAATCCAACTAATAAAATTTTTAAAGGTAAAATTGAATTCAAATATTCACTTGTATAAAGAGATAAAACAATATCTTTTGCCAAAATACTTATACCAAAAACAATAGGAAAAACAATAATTAAAAGATATTTTATTCCTCTTTCTAAAATATAAACTAATTTATTTTTATCTTGAACAAAATATTCACTAAACTTTGGATAAAGAACTGCTACTAAAGCCGAAGGAATAAATTGAAAGGCATAAGTAATTTTATAAGGAATACTATACCAGCCAACTTCTTTATCTCCCATCAATTTTGATAATAAAATAGAATCAATATAAGAATAAACTCGCGCAAAAATTGCCGCTAAAGCAAAAGGAATAGTTATTTTCAAAAAAAATTTCATTACAACTTTATCCCATTTAAGACGCAAACTAATATGATATTTAATAAATAAAATGATAGTTGCATAACAAACATTAATAAAACTTGGAATAGTAAAAGCTAAAATCAAAAAAATTAAAGGAAATTTTAAATATAAAAAAATTGTTCCCATAATTAATGTTAGAGCTTGAGTCATAACAATCCCCCAAGCTTCATATTTCAAATTTCCATAAGCTCGTAATACTCCATAAATACTAAGATGTAAAGAATCAAATAACATCGTTACAGCTGATAAATATACCAACTGTCTAGTTTCAATTGGATAGCCCATTAAATTGATAGTTACTACTGCTGTGATATAAGTAAATATACCTAAAAATAATTTAATAAACAAAACTGAAGATAAATATTTTTGTAAATTTTCTTTATTCTTAGCTCCTTCACGAATTAAAACTTGATTTAATCCTAAATCTACAAAAACTACAAATATAGTAGTAAAAGATAAAGCAAAAATATATTTTCCAGTATTTTCAGCGCCAATATTGCGAGCAATCAAAGTAAAATAAACAAAAGAAATCACTTTTTGCGCAATAGAAGCAAAAGTGATAAAAGCAGTATTTCTAGCAACTGACTGAGACATAATGCACTTATTTTACCTGAAAAATGAAGAAAAGACAAATAAAAAATCCACCAAAAGGTGGATTTTTGAATATGTATTAACGCTTTCTCCATTGATGAGCTCGACGAGCTTTATGTAAACCGAATTTCTTTCTTTCTTTTCCTCTAGAATCACGAGTTAGAAAACCTTCTGCTTTTAAAATTGGTCTTAAAGTTTCATCCCATTTTATCAAAGCACGAGCAATACCATGTCGTACAGCTTCAGCTTGAGAATTAACACCACCACCAACAATCTTTACTGAAATATCAAAATCTTTTTCTCGGCTAACAATCTTCAGAGGAGCAATTACTTTATCACTCCATAATTCAATTGGAAAAAATTCTGTAAATGGTTTGTCATTAATTATAATAATTCCTTTACCAGGAGATAAACGAACACGAGCTGTAGCAGTTTTGCGTCTACCAACAGTACGAACCATTGAATTGTCTTCTTTTTTAACTACCATAAAATTATACTTTTATTGTCAACCGCTTCATCATACCATCTCGTAGTCTATTTTTTGGTAACATACCAATGACTGCACGACGAATGACTTCGGCGGGATTATTATCAAAAACTCTTTTCATTGGAGTACGAATTATTCCTCCTGGATAACCAGTATAATGATAATAATCTTTTTGAACTAATTTTCTACCAGTAAATTTTACTTTATCAGGATTGATAACTGTAACAAAATCTCCACTATCTATATGAGGAACAAAACCTGGTTTATTTTTACCACGCAAAATAATTGCAATCTCAGTAGCCAATCTACCAACAGCTTTGCCTGTGGCATCAATTTCAATATTTTTTCTTATAATTTCTTTTTTAGTCATATTATACAAATTCAATACGCGCCATTTTAGCAGCATCATTTGCTCGTGGAGCAATTTTAATTATTCTAGTATAACCACCTTGTCTATCTTTATACTTGGGAGCAATTTCAGTAAACAATTTCTTAATTGCTTCTTCAGTATACAAAACTTTCATCACTTCACGACGAGCAGCTAAAGTATTTTTTCTAGCTTTAGTAATTAATGGTTCAATAATACTACGCAAAGCTTTAGCTTTTGCTTCAGTGGTACGAATACTACCATGAAGAATCAAACTTTCTGCTTGATTTCGAAACAAAGCTTCTCGTGGAGACTTTTCCCTTCCTAAAGTTACTTTTTGACATTTATGACGCATATATTATTCAGCTTTTTTAGATTTCTTAGTACTCTTTTTTGGTTTTTCTTCAATAACTTCTTCTGTTTCTGTATGACTCATATCACTAGCCATGTCCAAAATTAAAGAAAAATGATCCATTAAAATTTTAGTAGACTGCTCAATAGCTTTTTTAGGAGTAATTGTGCCATTAGTTTCAATATTCAAAACTAATTTTTCATAATCAACTACATCTCCCACACGAGTAGATTCTACATTATAACCAATATCTCTAATTGGTGTATAGAGTGAGTCAATAACAATTGTTCCTAAATCCATATTTTTGGAATCTTTTTCTTCTACTGGAACATAACCACGACCCTTTCCAATAACAACTTCCATATTAATTTCTTTCTTTGCATCGGTAACAGTCATAATTTTCAAATCTGGATTGACAATTTCTATATCAGAATTTTTTTCAAAATCAGCAGCAGTAATATCACCTTTACCTTTTTTGGTAAGAGATAAAACTACAGGCTCATCTGAAAAACAACGAACAGCTACTTGTTTTAAATTTAAAATTATTTCTACAACATCTTCTTGAACACCATCAATCGCTGAAAATTCATGTTGTACACCATCAATTTTTACAGATTCAATAGCTGCTCCTGGTAAGGATGATAACAAAACTCTTCTTAGCGCGTTTCCCAAAGTTGTACCATAACCTTTTTGACAGGGTGTTATTACCACTTTTCCAATATTTGGTTGTTCACCATCTGTAAATTCAATTGTAGTCGGTAAAAGTATATCCTCCATATAATTATTATATGTTAGCGCCAAATAATTTGGCTAATTAACGAGTTGAGAAATACTCAATAATGAGTTTCACATCAAAAATTTTATCAAAATCTTGTTCAGTTGGTAAATTTAAAATTTTTCCAGATTTAGTTTTTGGATCAACACTAATCCAACTTGGTAATTGAACTTTAGTTAATTTTTCTTCAAGATCTAAGAACAAAGATTTTTTTAATTTTTTATCACGAACAGCAATTACATCCCCTACTTTCACAATATGAGAAGGGATATTTAAATTTTTGCCATTAACTGTAAACATACCATGATTGACCATTTGTCTGGCTTGTGCTCTTGTAAGAGCAAATCCCATACGATAAATTACATTATCTAATCTGGTTTCTAAAATAGTTTGTAAATTAACACCAGAATCACCTTTCATACTACTAGCTTCTTTTACATAACGACTAAACTGAGCTTCACGAATACCATAAATAAATTTTGCTTTTTGTTTTTCAATTAATTGTTTGGAATAAGAAGAACCGCCTTTGGCTCTTTTCTTTGGACCATGCACACCAGGCATTTGTCCTAAACGACGAGCTACTTTTGTAGCTTCACTTTTTAAACCTAAATTAACGCCGAAACGTCTTGCAATTTTATTTTTTGGACCAATATATTTTCCCATAATATTCAAAATTAAACTCTGCGTCTCTTTGGTGGACGACAACCATTATGTGGAATCGGAGTAACATCTTTAATGGATAATACTTGAACACCATTAGAATTAAAAGCTCTAATTGCTCCTTCTCGACCACCACCAATTCCTTTTACATATACATTAACTTCTTTGATACCAACTGGTTCAATAGCTTCTAAAACTTTTTTAACAACTTGTCCAGCAGCATAAGGTGTGGCTTTTTTTGGACCTTTAAAACCAGCCATACCAGCGCTAGCCCAACCTAAAACATCACCATTTTGATCAGTAACAGAAACTATTGTATTATTAAAAGTTGCTTGAATATAAGCTCTACCGTGACTAACTTGACGAGTAACTTTTTTCTTTTTAGAAATATTTTTCTTTACTTGCTTAGCCATATTTATTATTCTTCAAAATTCTTTAACATTAAAATTAAGTCTTTTGAGCAGGTGGTTTTTTACCACTGGTTGCTAAATTTCTTTTGTTACCACGAATTGTACGATTATTAGTCTTTGTTCTTTGTCCACGAACTGGCAAACGCTTGGTATGTCTAATACCACGATAACATTTAATATCTTTCAATCGTTTAATATTACTAGCTACTTCACGACGTAAATCACCTTCAGTCTTATTTTGTTTTTCAACAATATTACGAATCAAATCTTCTTGTTCAGTGGTAAGATCTTTAACTCTAGTTGTAGGATTAACATTAGCCAATGCTAAAATTTTCTTGGAAGTTGTAAGACCAATACCATACACATAGGTCAAGGCGGTCTCAATTTGTTTTTCTTTTGGAATATTTATGCCTGATACTCTCATAATAATATAATTAATTAAGCAACTTTTTTTCTCTGCTTAGTACCTTGTCTTTGTTTATGTTTTGGTACTTCACAAATAACATAAACTACACCTCTTCGTCTAACGGTTTTACATTTTGGACATCTTACTTTTGCAGAAGATCTAACTTTCATATTTATCAATTTATTTTATAGTGTAAAAAAATACCAACCACTGCCGCGATATCGACGTCAGACCAAATGTCCAACTACACCGCACTGGTTGATAATCTTTAAAATCTGTAAGTAATCCGACCTTTAGTTAAATCGTAAGGAGTAATTTCAACTTTGACTTCATCTCCGACTGATAATCTGATTCTATTCATTCTCATTTTTCCAGACAAATGAGCAATAATCTCATGGTCGTTTTCTAATTTTAAACGAAAAGTGGCACCGGGTAACAATTCTTCAATTGTTCCTCTGACTTCCACTACTTCTGTATTTTTTGACATGACAAGGTAATTTTAATCCACTGTCAATTTTGATTAGAGTGGATAAACCTAGCGACATTTTACATTAATCTTAAAACTATGTCAAGAGAATATAAAGAGCTAGGCTGTGAATAAGTTAATTTAGCTAATTTTTATTAATTTCAATTTTTTATTTATTAAATAATAAAAACTCTATTTTATATTTTTTTCAATTTATTTTATATCTTGTTTATAGACCTAATATTTATATAAAAAGAAATTCCAGAAAAACCAACTATAAAATATTTAGTAAATTAATGACGAAATGAATAAAGATAATTAAAAAAGGTTTCATTTTATTTTTACCTCTGAACAAATTATACTATAAATGTGGATAACTTGATAAACCTAAAAACTCTTTCAAAAAAACACATAAAGTAAAAATTTTAATTTTTATAAATCAAAAATCATCAATAAACTTTACTCTAATATCGCCTTAATCCTTCTCACTCCAGCACTAGAAGCTTCTTCTTTAATAATTTTAAAATGACCAAGTACACCAGTATTTTCTACATGAGGACCACCACAAAATTCTGCACTGAAAACCTGCTCCGAACCTGCTAAAGGATCACTAATCTTATATACTTTCACCATCTCACCATATTTTTCTAAATCAAATGATCTTACAGTAACAATATCTTTAGCTTCAGTTTTAGGCATTTCCATCATAGTAACAGGAATTTTTTCAGCAATTTTTTGATTAACTAAATCTTCTACAGCTTTAATTTGTTCAGTGGTCAATTTTTCTGGCCAATTAAAATCAAAACGCAAACGCTCAGCAGTAATGTTACTTCCTTTTTGAACAATATCTGCTCCTAATACATGACGAAGTGCAGCCAAAAGTAAGTGTGTGGCAGTATGATATTTAGTAGATTGTTCTGAATCATCTGCTAGACCGCCTTTAAATTTTTGTTCAGCGCCAACACGAGAAAGTTCTTGATGTTTGGCAAAAGCTTCAGCAAAACCTTTTTTATCAATAATTAAATTATTTTCTTTAGCTAATTCTTCAGTCATTTCCAAAGGGAAACCATAAGTATCATAAAGTTTGAAAGCCTGTTTACCAGAAATCTCAGTAATTTTTTGACCAGTTTTTTCTTGAGCTATTTGAAAACCTTTTAATAATTTTTCAAATTCTTTCAAACCATCTTCCAAAGTTTTTCTAAACTTTTCTTCTTCAGTTTGTAATTCACGCAAAATATAATCTTTTTTCTTTATTAAATCTGGATAAGCTTCTTGATATTCTTCAATATAAAGTTTAGAAATTTCTGAACAAAAATTATTATTAATACCTAGATCTCGAGCAAAGCGAACTGAACGACGAATTATTCGTCTAGTAAAATAACCTTGATCTTTATTTGAAGGAATCGCTCCATCAGCAATCAAAAAAGTAGCTGCTCGTAAATGATCCAAAATAACCCGAAAAGCATAAGTGATTTTTTCACTTTCATTATATTTTTTGTTAGTTAGTTCTTCTAATTTATTTTTAACTTTAGTAAATAAATCAATAGCAAACATATCTGAATTATTATTCAAAGCAGCCATTATTCTCTCCAATCCTCCACCAAAATCAATATTTTTTTGTTTTAGTTCTTCAAAACCCTCAGCTGTTCTTATATATTGCATAAAAACATTATTACCAATTTCCATAAAACGACCACAATCACAATTAACATGGCAAGGCTGATCTTTCCATAAAGATTTTTCGTGTAAACCTAACGCTGAACCAAAATCCCAAAACATTTCACTATCTGGACCACCCGGCTCACCAATTGGCATTTTTTCTGGAATACCAGCGCGACTCCACCAATTTTTTGTAGCATCATAATAAAATATTTTTCCATCTTGCAAACCTTTTTCTTCAGCATTATCAACAATTTTAGCTTCTATACCAATACTAGTAAATTTATCTTGCCATAATTTAGCTGCTTCCTCATCACGAGGAATATTAATTTCTGCATCTCCTCGAAAACAAGTAATAAATAATTTATTAGGATCAAGACCAATTTCTTTTATCAAAAATTCAAACATCCAATCAATTTGTTCTTTTTTAAAATAATCTCCCAAAGACCAATTTCCTAACATTTCAAAAAATATAGTGTGACGATTATCACCCACAGCCTCAATATCTTGAGTACGAAAACACTTTTGAGAATCAGCAATTCTTTTACCAGCTGGATGACTTTCTCCTAACAAAAAAGGAATCATTGGTTGCATTCCAGCGCTAGTAAAAAGTGTCGTAGGATCATTTTCAGGAATCAAAGAAGCTGAAGGAATAATCGCATGACCCTTAGATTTAAAAAATTCTAAATATTTTTGACGAAGTTGTTTAGAAGTAAGCATAAATTACTTATTCAAATTATTTATAATATGATTAATTTTTTATTTTTTAATTTTATTATATCTTAGCCAGTTTATCTAATAAAGTCAAAATAGTTACCCTGTCATCCTGAGCAAAACAAAGTAAAACTTAAAAGTCTTTTATTAAAAAATATATAGAAGATCTTTCTTGCTTATTTTTAAACACAATAATTTCATTCAACTCACTTTATTCAAAATAACAATATTTAATCTTTTATATATTTGAAAGCAATAAAAATTATTACTCCCACCAACAAAAATATTCCCAAACCAGAGACTAACATATTAGGAACTAATGATGGCTGCTCTACGCCAACATAATTTACAGTATTCATATTTTTATTTTATTACTCCCCCGCCCAGACAAACTCGGTTTTTGTAAATAACCGCAAATTGACCTGGAGTAGCTGCGCGTTGAGATTTTTTAAAAATAATTTTATTATTTTCTACAATACAATTTTGTAATTCTTGACGATGACGCAATCTAACTTTAACTGGTAAAGGAAATTTTGGTTTAATTCCAGCAATCCAATGAAAATCTTCCACTTCAATTTCTTTTGTCCATAATCTAGAATCATCTTCATAGCCAACTAATAATTGATTAGTCGTCTGATCTTTTCCTACTACAAATAATGGTTTAGTGCCACCAGTTTGAGAAAAACCATGTCGTTGTCCAAGCGTATAAAAAGCTAATCCATCATGTTCACCAATTTTTTCTCCAGTAGTAGATAATATAATATCACCAGATTTTGTTTTTATTTTATTTTCTAAAAATTCTTTTATTGGTACTTCTCCTATAAAACAAATTCCCATACTCTCTTCTTTAGTTGAAGTTGGTAAAGCAAATTTCTTAGCTAATTTACGCACCTCTGATTTGGTATATTTTCCCAAAGGAAACAAAATTTGACTTAATTGTTCTTGATTGAGTTGGTGTAAAAAATAAGTTTGATCTTTATTCTCATCTTTAGCTCTAATTAGATTGTAAATTTTAACTTTTGACTTTGAAAATTTTTGTTTTATAGTAGCATAATGTCCAGTCGCAATTTTATCAAAACCTAATTCTTTTATTTTATCCAGCCATACTCCAAATTTAACAAATTTATTACAAAGTACATCTGGATTTGGTGTTCGTCCTTTTTCATATTCAGCATACATGTAATCCAAAACTTTTTCTTTATATTCTTTAGTAAAATCTAATCGTAATAAGGGAATATTTAATTTTGCTGCCACTCGCACTGCATCTTGATAATCTCCACGCCAACAATCACCATCAGTTTCATTATAATTAATCATAAAAGCGCCAGTAACATCATAACCTTGTTTTACTAATAAAGCTGCAACAACCGAAGAATCCACACCACCAGACATTGCTACTAAAATTTTCCCTCTTGACTTCATAATTCAACTGGTTTTATCTTTGATTTCAAATAATCTCTATAAACTTCCTTACTCATAGTTTGAAAATTATTGTCTTTAATAATTTTTTTAGCTGTATCAGTGTGTACATAAGCAAAATAATCTGACATATTGCGTAAATGTTGATTCCAAAGCGCATCATTATCTTTCATAAATTTCCAAGCTCGATCAAGACCTTGTTTACCAAAAATATCTAATTTATCTGCATCGCGTAAAATCCAAGCTGTATCATAATCATCAGCAGCATTATTCCAATGATATCTAACTGCATATAATAATTCTTTCTTTTCTTCATCATTCAAAATAGCAAAATTTTCATCTTCACGAAACCATTCTCGTAACATTTCATAAGATAATTCATGATGTTTTCTAGTATTTTCTCCTGGATTATCTTCTCTTGTTCGTCCAATATCATGCAACCAAGCAGATAATTCACACAAAAAAATACTACGAGCATTTTCTTTTTTAGCAATTTCTTTAGCCCAATTCACAACTCTTTCAATATGATCTATTCCATGAGCTGGTTCAGGATAATTTAAAAATAAATTTCTCACTTTTTTAGAAATATAATTAATAAAATTTTTTTGTTCAGAAGTATAATCTTGTTTCATATATTTTATAATTTATTCACTTTTTTTAATTTCTGCGCCAATTGCTTGTAATCTTTCTACTAAATTTTCATAACCGCGTTCAATGTGTTCAATATTATTAAGAATTGTAGTATTAGAAGAAATCAATCCAGCAATCACAAGACAAGCGCCAGCTCTTAAATCAGTAGCTTCAACTTCAGCACCTTGAAAATTTGTTGGTCCGTTAATACTGGCTACATTGCCTTCTATTTTTATATTTGCGCCCATACGATTGAGTTCAGGAACATGTCTAAAACGATTTTCAAAAATTGTTTCTTTCATCTCACTATTTCCTTTAATCATAGCAAGTAAAACAATTGTTTGAGCTTGAAGATCAGTTGGAAAACCAGGATAAGGTAAAGTTATTATATTAGTTGGTTTAAAATTATTAAGATCAGCTTGAACTTGAACTTCATCACCATTAATTTTAAAATTTATGCCTATTTCTTCTAATTTAGTTTTAAAACTAGTTAAATGTTCCATATTAACTCCCTTAATCACAATATTTCCTCCAGTCAAAGCAGATAAAATTAAAAAAGTTCCAGCTTCAATTCGATCAGGAATAATATTATATTCACAAGGAAATAATTTTTCTACTCCTTCAATAATAATTCTATCTGTGCCCAAACCAGTAATCTTCGCTCCCATTTTATTTAAAAAATTACCTAAATCTTCTACTTCTGGTTCGCGCGCAGCATTATTCAAAATAGTTATTCCTTTGGATAAAACAGCTGCCATAATAAGATTTTCTGTGCCTGTAACAGTAGGAAAATCAAGATAAATTTCTTTACCAATCAAATTTTTAGCTTTGGCTGAAATAAATCCATGTTCAGTTTTTATAGTTGCTCCTAATTGTTCAAAACCTTTTAGATGAATATCTATTGGTCGATTACCAATCGCACAACCGCCGGGCATAGATACACGAGCTTCACCTCGATGAGCCAAGAGTGGTCCCATAACTAAAAAAGAAGCTCTCATAATACTAACTAATTCATAAGGCGCTTCCAAAGTTTGCAATCCATTATTTATTATTTTATAAGAATTTTGAGCAATTTTTTCAATTTTTAAACCAAAATGTTCCAACAATTTAATCATAACTTCCACATCTTTTAAAGCTGGAACATTATTTAAAAAATATGTTCCTTCAGCAATTAAAGTACAAGCTAAAATTGGTAAAGTAGCATTTTTAGCTCCACTAACTGGCAAAACTCCTGACAAAGTTTTTCCTCCCTGAATAATATATTTCCCCATAAAAAAGTTGATTTTATAGATAATTTACAGTAGTATTATTGTATAGCAAAAAACAAACATAATCAAGTTGAATTTTTTATGGATTATCCTAAAACAAATTTAAATCGCCGAGTACGCATAATTATAATGTCATTCTTTATTTTTTCTTTTTTTGTTATTTCACCAATTGTTATTTCTTATACTGTTGGTTATCGTTATGATTGGAAAAAACGAGAAATTAGACAAACTGGAGTAATCAACATTGATATCAAACCCAAAGATTCAAGTATTTATTTAAATAATATAAAAATAAACCAAACTATTCCTATTAAATTAAATAATCGTGCTCCTGGTATTTATAATGTAAAAATTCAAAAAGAAGGCTATCATGACTGGATCAAAGATGTAAATATAGAAAGTAAAAAAACTACTTATATCAAAGATATCACACTTTTTAAACAAAGTTTACCAATTAAAATTTTAGAAGATATAGATCCCTCAAACATTCAAAATATTTATCCTAATCGCAATGGTGTTTATATTATCATTCTCACAAAAAAAGATTCAATTTTTGAATTATTCTTATACAACACTAACAATAAAAAAATAAATCAAATTATTCGTGAAGAAGTTATGACTGACAATCTAGAAGTTAATTGGTCTCAATATAGTGATTTTGCCATGATAAAAACTATTAAAAAAAATAAAATAAATATTGAAATTTTTAATCCAAATAATCCAGAATTATCAGAAAATTATTCTTTTAATAAAGATATAAATTCTTATCAATGGTCCAACAATCAACATTCAGGAATTTTATTTGTAAATCAAAATAATAAAATAATAAAATTAAGTAATAAAAACAAAAATAATTTAGCTACAACTACTTCCTCTGTCTGGTATGTAGATAATCAAGAAAATATTTGGATTTTAGAAAACAAAAAATTAATAAAAAATAATCTTGATTTTTTTCATTTATCTGAACCAAATATTCAAAAAATAATTTATTTTAAAAATAAATTTATCTTAATGAAAAAAGAAGAAAAAGTGCTTGCTGGTACTTTGAAAGATTCCCATGTTATTATTAATTATGAAATAAATATTGATAATCTCATACCTTATTCTGATAATAATGGTTGGTTTGCTTGGACACCTTGGGAAATGTGGTCTCTAAAAGAAAATGGTGAATATGAACTATATACTCGCACTAGTGAAGTTATCAAAAATATTTTATCTACAGAAAATAATGACACTACTTTAATTTTATATAACAATCGTCTAGTTGGTTTCAATTCTCGATATTTCACCAATCATGAACTTCTAAAAAATATTGAAATTTATAGTATTGGAAATAATATCAAAAATAGAAAAATTTATTTTTTTGGTAAAATTGCTAATATCTTAGGAATTTTTGAAATGGAATATTAAAATTTTTAATATAATAAAAACAAAATCCCTCCGCTATTATAGCGGAGGGATTTTTCTTATCTATTTATGATAAATGTTTGGAAACTAATTTAGTCATTTCAAACATATTTACTTCTTTCTTACCGAAAATTGGTAATAATTTATCATCTGCAAAAATATTTCTCTTATTTTCTGGATTTTGCAAATTATTTTTCTTAATATATTCCCAAAGTTTTTTTACTACTTGTGCACGAGGCATTGGTCCTTTGCCGACAACGGCTTCTAGCTCAGAAGAAACTGTCATAGGTTTCATCAAAGCTGGATTGATTTTTCTTGGCATAATTTTTTAGTTAAATGACTAAAATTTAAATTAACAGTAACATTATAGCATAAACTGATACTTCTGGCAATAGAAAATCTCAAATTGTGTATATCTCATCTACACAAGCCATCTTTACTGTCAAGAATAATTATTATATAATATTGATAGTTTAAATAACTTTTTTAGAAAAAAACAATTATTATGGCTCTATATTTAAAATATCGACCTCAAGATTTTTCTTCTATTATTGGTCAAGAACATATTGTCAAAACTATTTCCAATCAAATTATTCATAATAAGATAAATCATGCTTATCTTTTTTCTGGTCCCAGAGGTGTAGGAAAAACAACTTTAGCTAGAGTTATTGCCAAAGCAGTAAATTGTGAAAATCGCCAAGATAAAAATTTTGATCCTTGCAATCAATGTTCTTCTTGTCAAGAAATTACTCATTCTCGAGCTATTGATGTGATTGAAATTGACGCAGCTTCTCATACTGGAGTAGATAATGTCAAAGAAAATATTATTGACAATGTACAATTCAAACCTACTAAATCTAAATACAAAGTATTTATTATTGATGAAGTCCACATGTTATCTACCAGCGCTTTTAATGCTTTACTAAAAACTTTAGAAGAACCACCAGAACATATTATTTTTATTCTAGCTACTACTGAACTTCATAAACTTCCAGCTACTATTATTTCCCGCTGTCAACGATTTGCTTTCAAAAAGATTCCGCATGAAACTATGAATAAACATTTAGAAAATATTGCCAAAGCAGAAAAAATTAAAATCACCAAAGAAGTATTAGAAAGAATTATTAACAAAAGTGATGGTTGCGCTCGCGATGCGATTAGCTTGCTTGACCAACTTATGGCTACTGGTGAAAAAAATATAGATTCTGAAACAGCCAGTCTTGTACTTCCCAACACTAATATTGAAAAAACCTTTACTTTTGTTTCTTCTTTGATAAACAAAGATATTGAAAATGGAATGAATTTAATAAAAAGTTTAGTAGATGATGGAATTAATTTTAATCAATTTAATATTGATTTATTAGAATTATTACACGCAATGATGATAAATAAAGCTGATCCTCAAGCTGCTTTTATTCTTGATGTTAATGACAAAGTAAAAAAAGAAATTGATAAAATTAATCAACAAATTAGTTATACAGATTTAATTATTTTAATTGATTTAATAATGAAACGTAGTCAACAAATCCGTCTTTCCCCTATTCCTGAACTGCCTTTACAATTAGTGCTTTTAGAATGGTGTGAAAAAAAAGAAAATAACCAAGATGATGATAATTTTACTACTCCAAATAAATCTAACAACGAAAAAAAAGAAGTAACTAAAAAAGAACCAATCACTAAAGAAAATAAAGAATCAACAAACAATAAGGCTTCTTTAACAAAAGAAAATAAAAAAACTTCTTTTACCGAAAAAGTAAAAAATATTGTTAACAAACCAATTGAATTTTCTTTAATTGATATAGAAAAAAAATGGACCAATTTTATTTCTCAAGTAGAAAAAGAACATCCTTCTCTTATTTTTATTCTCAAAATGTCTGAAATTTTAAATTTAGAAAATAATTTATTAAAAATTGGTGTACAATACTCTTTTCATGCTAATAAATTGAATGATAAAATTTGTCAAAGAAATCTAGAAAATATTATGTCAGATATTCTCGGACATAAAATTCGTATAGAAGCAGTTGTTCAAGAAAAAGAAATAAATCAAGATAAAAACGATATTCAAAATTTAGCTTCCAGTTTTGGTGGCGAAATAATATCTTAACATTAACTTTTACAAAAATATAAACTAATTCCGAGATCGTCTAATGGTAGGACTTCGCCCTCTGGAGGCGAATATCATGGTTCGAATCCATGTCTCGGAACCAAATTTAACGATATGAGCTCATTTTTAAAAGATGAAAGTGTTCACTCGTCTAATCCCGCCACAATTTTTCTGAGAATATGGAGGCGAATATCATAATTCCAAAATTGTTTTTAAATCTTTGTTAAAATATTTTTACTATGAACAATATTATTGATGGTAAAAAAATTGCTAGAAAAATAGAAACCAAATTAAAAAAAAAAATTTCTAACATGAAAACCAAACCAAAATTGGCCATAGTTTTGGTTGGAGATGACTCCCCTTCTCAAGTCTATGTAAACAGAAAAAAAGAAGCAGCCAAAAGAATCGGAATAAATTTTGTTCTTTATAATTTTCAAAAAGATATTAAACAAGAAAAATTAATTTCAGAAATAAAAAATATTCAATCTAAATTTAAGCCAAATGGTTTAATAGTACAACTTCCTTTACCACAACACCTTTATGCTTCAAAAGTTTTAAATGCAATTGATCCTAAAATTGATGTTGATTGTTTAACAGATATCAATCAAGGTAAACTGTTAATGGAAAAACCTTTTGTTGAACCTCCCACACCACTAGCAGTAATTACTATTTTAGAAAATTTAAAAATAAATTTAAAAGGAAAAAATATTGTTATTATTGGTACAGGTGTTTTAGTTGGTAAACCTTTAGCTACCATGTTACTCAATCGTGGAGCAACTGTTATTGGTTGTAATAGTCAAACTAAAAATATTAAACAAAAATGTTTGAATGCAGATATTATTATCACCGCTGTTGGTAAAAAAAATATTTTGACTGCTGATATGGTAAAACAAGGAACAATAATCATTGATGCTGGAATTACTATGCGAAATAAAAAAACTGTTGGCGATGTAGATTTTGAAAATGTTGTTAAAAAAGCTAAATACATAACTCCTGTACCGGGTGGTGTAGGACCAATTACAGTAGTTGAATTATTAGCTAATACTGTAAAATTAAGTAAATTAAAATCCGCTAATTAGCGGATTTTTTGTAAAACATTTTTTAAATCTTCCTTAGTATTTACTTTTACTAATTCTTTTTTTAAATCTTTTATTCCTGAAAGACCTTTGAAATATAATAATAAATGTTTTCGAAAAGTTTTCAAACCAAATTGTTCACCATAATGTTCTAAATGCAATTGCGCATGATTCAAAACAACTTTTTTTATTTCATTAATATTATGTTTTGTTTGTAATTCTTTATTATTTAAAAATATCCAAGGATTACCCAAAGCACCTCGTCCAATCATTATGCCTTCAGCTTGAGTAATTTTCAAACATTTTTCAATATCTTCCTTAGAATTAATATCACCATTAGCAATTAAAGGAATTTTTAAAAGTTTTTTTACTTTTCTAATTTTTTCCCAATTAGCTTTTCCAGAATATCCTTGAATTTTAGTTCGTCCATGAATAGAAATTAAATCTGCTCCTGCTCTTTCTAATTTAGGAGCAAATTCTAAAATTTCCTCATCACTTCCCCACCCCAACCTAGTTTTTACACTTATAGGAATTCCTAAATTTGCGTTTTTAAGAGCTTTTACTATATTTATGGCTCTTTCATGATCTTGCATAAGAGAAGCTCCGGCTAAGTTTTTTTTCGTAATTTTTGGTACTGGACAACCCATATTAATATCTATTCCATCAGGATGATATTTTTCAACAATAATTTTTGCTGCTTGAACCATTTTATTTGGATCACTTCCAAATATTTGAATTACAATCGGTCTCTCAATTTCCTCAAACTCACACATTTTCAAAGTTTTTTCATTTCCTCTAATAATAGCTTCAGCGCTAATCATTTCACGAAAAATAACAAAATTCTTTCCTGCTACTTCACGACATATACGACAAAACGGACTATCAGTCATATCAGCCATTGGTGCCAAAGCAATAATTGGTTTTTTATTTTGAATCCAACTCATAATTTGCTTTATAATTTTGTCATTGTTATAATAAATTCCATAATAATACATTATTTTAATAAATACAAGACAATAAAAATATAAAATCATTTCCTTGTGGAAAATTAGAACAATTTATTTTTTATAAAAATGATAAAAATTATTATTTATATTTTCATCTTAATCAGATAATAAGTGGAATAGAAGAAAAAATAATTTTAAATAAAAACTTATTTTCAATTGAATATTTTGAAAAAGTTTATAAAAAAATAATTATAAATTAAAGTCTAAAAAAATAAATAACTCTCTATTTATTTACTTTGAAAAATTATTGAGAATCTGCTATAATAAAAACTACAAAATTTGAATAAATAATTAAAAAATATGAAAAAAAATCTATTTCTAATTCCCTTATTATCACTAATATTTTTAACTGGCTGTACAGTATATTCTAGTGATAATCCCGGTTTATTTTCCAAAAAAAGAATTTATAAAATAGAAATTATAAAATCTATTGTTAATACAAACTCTTTTCAATATGAAAGCAAAGAACGAGAACTCCTGCCAACTGATCTACTAGACAAAGCTCAAATACAATACGAAAAAAATAATAATAAAATAACTAAACTGGATGGCGTAATTACTACTGCCAGTAAACAATGGAATCTCTATGTCAATGATCAAAAAACTGATTTATCTACTACTATCCCGGGAGATAGTAAAATTGAATGGCGTTATGAAATAAAATAATAAATTTATAATTTTTAATTATTTCTATATGGGAAAAGATAGAGTTCAAAAAAAAGAAAACAAGAAAAAATCAACTAAAAGTCTAAAAGAAAAACGCGCTGAAAAAAGAGAAAAATATAAATAAACAAAAAATCACCTTCATTGGTGATTTTTAATTTTCTAAAATATTTTAGAAAAAATTAAAAATATTTAATTGTTAATTTAGCATCAGTAGTTACATTTAATCCTAATTTTCTTAAACCATTTTGATCTCCTGCAGATAAAATATGAGTTGTGTGAATTTCACAATTACGTAAATTTTTTAATTTGTTTAAACATTTTTTAGTAATTTCATTGGTAGAAGCGCTAACTGACAAAGCAATCAAAGTTTCTTCTACATTTAGACTTTCTGTTTTTTCACCTAAAATTTTTGTTTTTAAATTATTAATATCTTGAATTACAAAAGCTGGTAATAATTTTACTTCATCAGAAACTCCTGCTAATACTTTAATAGCATTCAAAATAGCAGCTGATTCAGCATGTAAAAGTGAAGAATTTTTACCTGTTATAATTTTTCCATTTGGTAATTCAATTGCTACCCCACAAAAAATACCTTTATTACCTTTACCTTTATTTTCAGCATCTATTGCTGCCTGACGAGCTGGTTCTACTACTGCTCGATCATTTTCTTGTAAACCAACTTTTTTCATTATTTCAATTATTCTATTTAAAGTAGTTTTAGTTTCAATACCTTCTATTTTTTCTTTATGATATCTAAAATAACGACGAATTATTTCTTGTTTAGCAGCTTCACGACAAACTTCATCATCAATAATTCCAGAAGCAACCATATTAACACCCATATCTGTTGGAGAACGATAACCAAATGGTTTATTCTCACCAGTAACTTCTTTCATAAGACTGATTAAAATATCAAAATTCTCAATATCACGATTATAATTTACAGAAGTAATATTATAAGCTTTTTGATGAAAAGGATCTATCATAACCATATCTAATAAATCTGCTGTGGCTGCTTCATAGGCAATATTTATTGGATGTTCAAGCTCAAGATTCCAAATAGGAAAAGTCTCAAACTTAGCAAAAGCAGATTTTATTTTTTGTTTTCTTTCTTGATAAATTTGAGTCAAACAAGTAGCCATTTTTCCAGAATTTGGTCCTGTACCAGTAACAATAATAATTTTATTTTTCGTTTCAATATATGGCTGTTCTAAATAACCTTCTAATACTTTAGGAATATCCAAAGGATAACCAGCAATTGGTTTATGTAAATAAACTTTAACTCCTAAATTTTCCAATTTTCTTTTAAAAATTTCAACATTCTTTTGTCCTTGATAAAAAGTAATCACTACTGAATTAACTTCTAAACCAAAACTTCTAATATCTACAATATCTTTCAAAGTTTGATTATCATATGTTAAACCAAAATCAGCTCTAATTCTACCTTTTTCAATATCTTTGGCACTAACACAATAAATAATTTCAACATTGTTAAGTTGTTGTAATAATTCAATTTTAGCAGTTGGACGATAACCCGGTAAAACTCGTGAAGCATGTAAATCATAAGAAAGTTTCCCTCCAAATTCTAAATATAATTTATCAAATCTTTTTAATCTTTCTTGAATATGCTTTTTTTGTATTGATAAATATTTATCTGTATCAAAACCTACTTTTTTTACCATATTAAATAAAATTAAAAGACCCTCCGCAGATGGAGGGACTATTATTGAGAAACAATAACTCGTAGTTCAGCTTCTAAACCATGACCAAATTTTATTTTGATTTTATATTCACCAATTTCTTTAATTGGTTTATTTAAAACTACTTGTTCTGATTTAATATTAGATTTTATTTGTTTTTTTATTTCTTCAACAATTTTTGCTGATCCAATAGCAGAATACAAAGTACCTGTAGCACTAGCTTTAACTTTTATTTCTATTTCTTCACCATCAATTTGAGAAGCTTTTTTTTGATTAGCTTTTAATTCTTGTTCCATCAATTTATTTTCTCTTTCTTCATTTTGTTTAAATTGATTGATCAATTCTTTGGAAGCAATTTTAGCTAATTTTTTTGGTAATAAAAAATTACGAGCATATCCATCTGATACTTCTAATATTTGTCCTTTATTTCCAGTACCTTTGATATCTTGTAATAATAAAACTTTCATACTTATGTATAATAACAAAAATTTGATTTTTTAGCAAGAAACTGATACACTTTGTTTAATCTTTATAAAATAATTTTAATAATTTTTATGAAATCAGGTTTTATTGCTCTTATCGGAAGATCAAATGTAGGAAAATCTACTCTTCTTAATACTCTAGTTGGTACTAAAATTGCTGCCACTTCTTTTCGTGCTCAGATGACCAGAAATATTATTCAAGGTGTTATGAATACTCCAGAAGGGCAGGCAATATTTGTTGATACTCCTGGTATTTTTAAAGATCGTAAAAATCCTCTAACTGCTAAACTTACCAACAAAGTAAAAGAAACTATTGAATCAGATCTTGATCTGCTTATTTATGTAGTTGATCCAACCAGAGAAATTGGTGATGAGGAACGCGCTACTTTTGGTATGATCAGACATATTTCTACTCCCAAAATTTTAGTCATCAATAAATCTGATTTACCAAAAAAAGAAAGAAAATATCAAGAAGAGTATGAAAAAATGGCAACAGAATTTGATGCTACCTTTTTTTTATCAGCTCTCCGTAATACTCATGTGCAACCACTTCGTGATAAAGTAATGGAAATGTTACCTGAAGGTGAAGCTATGTATCCTGAAAATCAATTAACTAATATTGATAACTATTTTTGGATTGCAGAAATAATTCGTGAAAAAGTTTTTTCTATTTTTGATAAAGAAGTTCCTTATTCTATCACTGTAGAAGTAGAAAAAATTGAAGACAAGCCAGAAATTATGATTATTTCCGCCAAAATTTTAACTGATGCTGAGCGTTACAAAAAAATTATTATTGGACACCGCGGACAAAAAATAAAAGAAATAGGTCAAATGGCAAGAAAAGAACTAGAAACTTCAATAAACAAAAAAATCTTTCTAGAATTAGAAGTAGAAGTAGATAAACATTGGATAGAAAGAATATAAATTCAAAACCACCAACTAATCAAAAGTAAGAAGATAAAAAAACCATAAATAATGGTTTTTTTATTATTATTGATTATAAAGAGAGTGATAATAAATAATATTATTTTATATTATTTTAAAATAATATTTTCTTTATTTATTTAATAGTTATATTAAGTTATAAGAGTTGTATTTTATATAAACATTTTAATTACTAATAGGATTTTTGTTTATTTAATTATTTTTTTGTTTATTAAAACATTTTTTTCATCATTTTAATTCAACAACTATTGCAAAATTTCCAAAGCCTTTTGAATACCCAAATCAGTATAATTTATTTCACCATTTTTTTCATCAATTGAAATATCTTCATACATATTTTCTAAAACAATATCAGGTTCTATACCTTTTTTATCAATCTGTCTATTTAATGGAGTAAACCAACGAGCTACCGTCAATTTCAAAGCAGAACCATCAGCTAAAACTTGAAAATCTTGAACAGAACCTTTACCATAAGAAACTTCTCCAATCAAAGTAGCTAATTTATAATCTTGTAAAGCGCCAGCCACAATCTCAGAACCAGAAGCTGAACCTCCATCAATTAAAACCACTGTTTTTATTTCTGACAAACGATGAGAACCTCTAGTCTCATATTTATTTTCTGTGCCATCACTAAATTTTTCTAAAACTATCAAACCTTTTTTTACCCACTCACTAGCTATATCTACAGCAGTTTCCAAATAACCTCCGGGATTACTACGCAAATCTAAAATTAAGCCTTGAGGTTTTTTTGCAATAATATCTTTAACAGCTTTATCAAAATTACTCCAAGTATCTTGATTGAAATAATTAATACTTAAATAAGCAATAGCATTATCCATCATTTTCCATTCCACAGTTGATAAAACAATAATATCTCTTTTAACAATAATATCTTCCAAAACATCAGAATCAAAATGTCTAATATTTAATTTAACTGTTGTACCCTTTTTACCTCTAATTTTATTAACTGCTTCATCCAAAGTAATACCAAAAATTTCCTCATCATTAATTTTGAAAATTTTGTCCCCCTTTCTCAAACCAGCTAATTCAGCTGGAGAATTAGGTAACGGCGCTATAACTATTAATTGTCCTTCTCTGATTCCAATTTCAGCTCCAATACCTTCAAATTCACCAGACAAATCATTAGCAAATTCTTTAGCTTTTTCAGGCGAAAAATAAAATGAATTTTGATCTCCTAATCCAGCAACCATACCTCCCATAGCCCCATAAAATAAATCTACTTCATTTACTGGCTGATCTACATATTTTTCTTTAATAATATTCCAAACTTCCCAAAATTGTTCAAAACTAACTTTTTCAGACTTAGTTTTTCCATATAAATCTAAAACTTTACTAATTGAAACTTGACCATTTTCATTTAATAAAGCTGAACGCAAAGTTAAAAATCTACCCAAAATTATGCCAAATAATAAAACTAAAATCATTACTAATCCAAATAATATATATTTCCTACTTTTCATGTTAATAAAATTAAAAAATAAACAGAGCTATTATACTCTGTTTATTTTAATAAAGCAATTATTAATTTATAGTTAATTTTTGTTTACTACCTTCAGTTTAAATAATAAATTATTTAGAAGACTGTCCTTTCCAACCTATTTCACCACCACCTTCTTCAATAATTTCTTCAAGAATTTCTGGAGTTATTTCTGTTTCAAACTGAAAATCTTTATTATTATCTCTTGATTTATAAGTAATTTTAATTTGTGGTTCACTTTGATCTGTAAAACTTTTAATTTCTACTTTAAATCCTTCTAACTCTTTAATACCATTTGAATTTAAATCAACAAATTTACGCGCTATTTCTTCACCTTTAACTTTAGTAATAAGTTTAACTAAAAAAGAATCAATATTAGGTGTGTGAGAACCAATATATCTTTCTAAAACAGGAAAAATTTCTTCTTCATTTTCTTTTTTCTTTTTTACTAAAGTGTCAAAATTTTTTGCTGTTCTAAAATATTTTTTTATAAGCTCAGCAAAATTAGCAGCCATACGACTATAACCCCAATTTTCTTCTTGATTTTTTTCGCCAGCAACTACTTGATCGCTTTCTTCTACAAACCACTTTAACATTTTTCCTTCTTTCTGAGATTTTATAATTCCTTTTAACAATTCACTATCATCAGTCATACGAAAATCTAAACGCTGATCTACAACAAATTTAGAACCATACTTAAGTCCAGCTTTTTCATTAATATTATTTGTTAATTGTACTAAATTTTCATATTTCAAAATTTCATCTTCTGTTAAATCTACACCTTCCATTGCAAGAATGGCAGCTTCTCCAGCCCTCTTTCTAGGACTAGCTACAGCAAAACCAGGTTTATTATCTATTCCCTCAATTTCTTTTGATCTAAAATTACTTCCTGTTCCTTTGGCAGCATCCAAGCGTCCAGCTGGTGTTAATTTATCACCATCTTTTTCTCCATGACGAAAAAAACTTAACCGAACTTCTGAATTTATTTTTTTCGGCTCTTTTTCTACAACTGAATCTAATTTAGACTCAGGAATTCTTAAACCTTCAAATGTTTTCATTATTATTAATCTTTAAAAATTAAATTAAACTTTTCTAATTATACCATTTGTAGCATCAACCTCAACTTCATCACCATCTTTAAAAACATGAGTAGCAATCTTTGTGCCAATTATGCAAGGTTTTTGTAATTCACGAGCAACAATAGACGCGTGACATAATATTCCTCCTTCATTTGTAACAAAAGCCAAAGCCTTTTTCATAATTGGTAAATAACTTGGTTCTGTCATAGGAGATATTATTATCTCCCCCTCTTCAAAATCTTTTAAATCAACCACACTTCTAATTAACCTAACTTTACCTCTAACTTTTCCACCATAAGCTGAAAAACCTTTTAATTGATTTAAATTTTCATATTGATTTGAATTTTGTGTAAAAAAATTATTTTCTAAAATAATTTTTTCTGCTTGCTTCCCAGAAAAAAAATTCTATTTGCCAAAATGGAGAATATTTAACATAAAAACAATCTTTTCTTTCCAAAAGAGAATTTCTAGATGGTAAAGATTTTTTTTCTTTTATAAAAGCAATAATTTCAGTATAAACAAGATATTTTAAATCATCAACTTCATAATTACTAGCATAATTATTTTTGAACCACTCTAAATATCTAGGAATAAATTTCATTTCCCCATTTTTATAAATTACTTCTTCTCGACATCTAGTTTTTTTAGACCATTGTAAAAAATTATCTCTTTTATCTTCATCTAATTCTTCTAACACATTAATAGGATCAAATGAAGCAACAGCTACTGGTAATAAATCTTCATAAAATTTAAAAAGTGTTAAAATATCTTCAAGTAAAAACTCTTCACTTGGTTTGGAAATAAATTTTTCATAATCTGAAACCATTTTATCAAATTCAATATATTCTTTTTCTAAATCTATCTCTCCTTGATTTAATCTTTGCATAAAACTACGAGCAACTGTTTGACGCTGTCCTTCTACTTGAAAATAGTAATAAACACCATTCTTAATTATGGTAATTGCTTCATGCATCATTTCCCCAAAAAATTCTAACATTTTTTCATTCATCATAGACGCAAACACCACTCCTGAACCTACTATTGTATAATCACGCTGATATTTTTCGTATTTTTTCATATTATATTTTTTTAAATCTATAATACTAATTTTTGAGTTATTTTGTCAATCAAAAAACCTATACTTAAAAGTACAGGTTTTTTATTTTATTTATTCCAACGCCAAGCATCATCTTCATCATCATCGTTATTAATAGGTTTATTAAAATCATTAAAATTAACAATTTGATCTGGTTTTATTTTTTTAGGACCATCAATTACTGATTTATTTTCTTTTTTGGCTGGAATATTACTTTCTTTATTAATCTGAATATCAGTTAAATCTTGCTTTTTTTTCTTTTTTCTTTTTTTCTTTTTTTTCTTAATCGCTGCTAATTCAGAAGGTTGAGAATTTGTAGTTAAAATTGGTTTCTGAACAATAATTTTTTGTTGATCAGCTTTTTTTTCATTACTAATTGTTGTTGCAGTTGTTGGTAATAAATCATTCAAAGAAACAACTTCTTCTGTCTGAGGAATACTCAAAGCTGGTTCAATGATTTTTTCTTTTTTATGAGAAATAAAATCTTCTTTTGTTTTAGTTTCATCAGCTTCTTTTGTTTCTTCTTCTATTAAACCACTCCAACGCAATATTTTATCTTCAATATTTTCTCTTTTGTTACCATATCTTTCTCTAGAAACACGAACTACTTTATCATAACTTTCTGTAGGATGACCAATTGGACTCATAGTAATAGCACTAAAAGGTTGCGAGGCTACTCCATTTATCATTAATTTTAAAAGTATTTGAAATTTTGGTAAATTAACAATATCTGTTGCTAAAAATGTCGGAGAAAATTCTTTTTCTAATATTTCAGCATCATCGCCACCAATTCTAAAAGTTACTATTGTACCAACATTACCAAAAACTGCATCAGCCACAACTTCATCTAATTGTTTAACATATTGATGAGCCATAATTAAACTCAAACGATATTTACGAGCTTCAGACAAAATATTAACAAAACTTGGTGTCGCAAAGTTTTGAAATTCATCTACATATAAAAAGAAATCTTGTCGTTCTAATTCTGGAGTATCTACTCTTTCCATTGCAGCTAATTGAATCTGAGTAATAAGCATACCACCTAACAAACGACTATTATCTTCTCCTATTCTTCCTTTGGAAAGATTCATAATAAAAATTTTTTTATTATCCATTATATTCCGAATATTGATAGTTGATTTTACCTGAGCTACCATATTTCGAATCACACTAGCTGACAAAAACTGACCGATTTTATTTTGAATTGGAGCTACTGCTTCTTGAGCATATCTTTCATTATAACTTGCAAATTCTACTTGCCAAAAAGCTTTAACAACTGGATCTTTTACAGAACGAATAACTTTTTGACGATATTTTTTATCAGACAAAAGACGATTGATACCAAGTAAAGTTGAACCCGGATAATCTAATAAAGCTAATAAAGTATTGTTCAAAATATATTCCATTCTAGAACTCCATACATCTGGCCAAATTTTTTTGAAAACAGCCATCAATCCTGCTGCTACTAAATGTTTTTGTTCTTCACTTTTAATTTCTAAAATATTAAATCCAATTGGATAATCAGTATCTGCTGGATTGAAATAAACCACATCATTAATTCGAGAAGATGGTATATAATTGATAATTTTTTCAGCAAAATCACCATGAGGATCTACCAATCCAACTCCATGTCCAGCATAAATATCATGAAGAACCATATTTTCCATCATAGTAGTCTTGCCCATACCAGTCTTACCAATTACATACATATGACGACGACGATCATCTAATTTGATCCCAAATTTAACCATTTGATTGCGAAAATTTGTTTGTCCAAAAAAACAGATATCATCTTTGATTGTATCTGGACTTTTAACTTTTTTTAAATACGGTGTTGGCATAATCTATTTATCTAATAAAAATATTATAACACAAAAAAATACTAATTAAAATAGATAATCACCTTAATTCATATTTTCTAAAAAATAACAATCTTATTAAATATTTTTAATTTTTATCTTGATAAAATAGCCTTTATAATTTATTCACTAAATACTTCCACTTCATAAATCCAAACTTCTAAATCACCCTTTTTCCATTCATTAGCTAATAAACCAGCTTTTCTACAAAGTGATGATAAAAATTCTGTCTTATCAGGAATTTGTTCCCAAACTTGAGGTAAATAAGTAGCGCTGTTGTTATCTTTTTTAATAATTATACCTTGTTTAAAAGGAATAATTTTATTTAATAATTCAGCTATAGAAAAATATACTAATTTTTCTGGTTTTGTTAAAATAGAAATTTCAATACTAAGATTTTTTAATTCATCTTCTCTCAAAGGTAAAAAACGATTATCTGCAAAAGCAGCTGACAAAACATTGTCTATAATATCTTGATAAATCTCTTGTACAGGCTCAAGATGACCAATACAACCTCTCAATTCTCCTTTTGTAGATAAAGTTACAAAAGTTCCTCGTTTATCTTTTAATTCTGAATCTAATAATTCTGTATTAGTTAAAAATATTTTATTACCAGTAAGATAATAATTTTCTAAAGTTTGACGAGCTAACTTTAATAAAAATTGTTTATTTTCTTGTTTCATACTTATATAATACGCTAAAAAAAGAAAAAATAAAACCCATTTTTATGTAAATGAGTTTTATAAAAATAATTATACTTTTTTTCTTTCTGCTCTTACTCGATCAACCTCAGTCAAAAGTTGTTTCCGAATGCGAATACTTTTTGGAGTAATTTCTAAATATTCATCTTCAGCAATAATTTCTAAACCTCGTTCAAGAGTTAATTCCATTGGTGGAATAAGTTGAATAGCAATATCAGCATTTGAAGCGCGCATATTAGTTAAATGTTTACCTTTGATAGGATTAACTGTCATATCCCTACCTTTAGCAGTATTACCAATTACTTGACCTTCATAAACATCAATATTTGGTCCCACAAATAAGGTGCCACGATTTTGTAAATTAGCCAGAGAATATGCCAAAACTTTTCCTGTCTCACCAGAAATCATTGAACCAACATCTTGTTTGCTAATTTCACCCACATAAGGCATAAAGCCAATCATTTCACTGCAAAGAATTCCTTCACCTCTGGTATCAATAATAAATTCACTACGATAACCAAGTAATCCGCGAGTAGGAATATGATAAACAAGTCGTGTTTGATTTTGTTTTGGTTGCATAGAAATCATTTGACCTTTTCTTTTAGAAATTTTTTCTATTACTGTTCCAGCTAATTCTTGCGAAATATCAATTGTAACTTCTTCAAAAGGCTCACATTTTATTCCCTCAATTTCTTTAATAATAACTTGAGGTTGTGAAACTTGTAATTCAAAACCTTCACGACGCATATTTTCCAGTAAAATTGCAATATGTAATTCTCCTCTTCCATAAACTTTATAAAAATCTACAGCAGAAAAATCAATTTTCAAACCTACATTTACTTCTAATTCTTTTTCTAATCTTTCTTTAATTTGACGACTAGTAACAAACTTCCCTTCTTTTCCAGCAAAAGGAGAATTATTAACCAAAAAATTAAGTGAAATTGTTGGTTCATCAATCTTGATTGCTGGCAATAAAGGAGTTTCTTTATTCACACAAATAGTATCTCCAATATAAATATCAGCTAAACCAGCGATCATCACAATATCACCAGCTACTACTTCATTTACTTCTTTACGATTAACACCTGTAAAAGAAAAAAGATTAGTAATAGTGCCAGAAATAATTTCTCCTGTTTGTTTCTTCACAAAAATCTTTTCTCCAACTTTAACTTTTCCTTGATAAACTCGACCAATACCCATACGACCAAGATAATTATCATAAGCTAAATTAAAAGGTTGAAAAACAAAAGGTAAATTAACTTCAGCTTTAACTGGTGGTACTACTTTTAAAATAGTATCCAAAAGTGGATCTAGATTTGACGACTCATCAGTTAAATTCATTTTAGCAATTCCCTGTTTAGCAATTGTATATACAGTAGTAAAATCTAATTGTTCATTACTAGCACCAAGATCCATAAACAATTCTAAAACTTTATCTTTAGTCCATTCAGGACGAGCGGCTGGTTTATCAATTTTATTAATAACCAAAATTGGTTTTAAACCTAAAGCCAAAGATTTTCGCAAGACAAATTTAGTTTGTGGCATTGGACCTTCTTGAGCATCAACTACTAATAAAACAGAATCAATAGAACGCAAAACGCGTTCTACTTCTGAACCAAAATCAGCATGACCAGGAGTATCTACAATATTTATTTTAGTTCCTTTATAAAAAACAGAAGTATTTTTGGAATAAATAGTAATACCGCGTTCTTTTTCTAAATCATTAGAATCCATAGAAATACTCTCATCAGTCACCATACCAGTTTGACGCATCAAAGCATCAGTCAATTTTGTTTTACCATGATCTACATGCGCTATGATTGCAATATTTCTTATTTCCATAATTAAAATATATTTTTCAAATTAGAAATAACGGCAAAATTATATATTATAAAGAACTTTTTGTCAATATTTTAGCCAAAAATTGACTAATTATTAATTTTAAATTTAATTAAAATATGTTATAATAAAAAATATTATTATTTTATGCAAATTCCTTACCGTAAACCGGGAAAATACATGACGCAAAAGCCTGATCACAGTTTAACTCAAGCTAAATTTAATGAATTACAAAAAAAATTAGATAAACTTTATGCCACTCGACCTCAGGCTGCCAAAGAAGTTACTCGTTTAGCTGAACTTGGAGATTTCTCAGAAAATGTAGAATATCAACTTGCCAAAGGACGATTGCGTCGTATCAACCAAAATATTTTAGAACTTGAATTTACTTTAAAAAATGCTGAGATAATCACTCCAACTAAAAATAATAAAATTGTTAACTTAGGACATACTGTCATGTTAGAAATAAATAATAAAATTAAACATTACCAAATACTTGGCTCAGCTGAAACTAACCCCAATAAAAATATTATTTCTCAAAATTCTCCTCTTGGCTCAGCTTTATTAGGAAAAAAAGTTGGTGATGAAATAGAAATAAAACTCAAAGACAAAACTGTAATTTATAAAATTTTAGAAATTAAATAAAACATTCTAAATCAATTAGAATGTTTTTATTTAAAAAATATATTTTACTAACTATCACTACTATTTTAATAATTATTTATAATATTTATTCTGTAGCTAACATAATTTTACCACATTTTCCACTTACATTTTCAGCCACTCTCATAACCTCATCTATTTGTGGTTCATAAGCAATAATTTGATCACCGTTTTTAAGTTCAATAGCCACTAATTTACTATGAGTTTGAAACACTGATTTTACTTCACAATTATTAAAAACCTCTAAAACCATATCCCAATCACTATTAGCTTCGTTAGTAAAATTTCTACCATCAGGAGTAGCGCATTGAAGCGGAAGAGATTCCATAATAAAAAAACCAGCTTTAACACAATCATCAAAATTGACAATTTGTTCTAATAATTTTTTGCATTTTTCACGACTCGCCTCATCACTTTTTGGTAAACAATCATTTAATTCTGCTTTTATATCTACAAAATCTAAATCTTCATTAAGTAAATCAACACTATCTACTGTTATTGTTCCTAAACTCTGATAAACATCATCAATCTCTAAAACTAAAACACCTTCAACAATAATTTTTGCACCCAAATCTATTGTGCTTAAAATATTATAATTATCGTCTGAATTGTTTAAATGATAATAATCCCCTTTTTCATCCTGCAATCCATATAAACAAATATCATTATGAGGTAAATTTATATCTTTAACCGGCAAACAAACAAAAGTTCCAGAAAAAACAGCTTGAAAAAATTTTTCTTCTGCAATATTCCAAAGTGAATAAAATCTAGAATATTGTTTATGAGTAACAATAACTCCCTTTAAATTATCTTTAACAAAAAAATAACCCGACCCCATTTGTTCAATAAAATCATACCCCTCATCTTTCATAAAGGTTTTTATAATTTCTACTCCTTGATCGCTCTTAGTTAAATATTTATTTTCTTCACTAGACAACTTTACCAAATCTTTTCCAGCAAAATTAAGCTGAAATATTCCTTTTATTTGTGGAAGAGGGTTACCTTCTTGAAAAATAACTGGTGAATAAACAAATATACTGATCCCTAAAACTATTAAACAGACAATAATCACTCGCAAAATATTTCTTTTCATAAAAATTTAAATTATTAAATTAATTAATTTTATTATAACAAAAATTATTTAGTTTAACAATTAAAAATAAAACAAAGTCTTTAAACTCTGTTTTATTTATGCTCGGTGGGCGGGGCTCGAACCCGCGACCCATTGGTTACAGTTAACTTTCTCTTACAAGAAAGACTGGACTATTTCATCACCCTCGTTGCTGGAAACAGATAATTCTGTTCACTACTCGATCAAGTCGAGACGTTCGGGTGCGGAGCGCTTCGACAATCCACTATAAAGTGGAAAGCCTACTCCCCGAAGGGATAGTCTCTGAACCTTCCTATTCTTCCGCTTTCAAAATAACTCTCTAATGAAAGTACTATTTTTGAAATGCTTTTTCTGAAAGAAAAATAGGCTTGGATGCTGATTGCCCTCTCTTTAAAAAGAGATAGGGGTTCCAGCAGTTCACTCCGTTATTCATCTCAGCATTACTACTAAGAGCTGCCACCTGACAGCCAATTGCTCTACCACTGAGCTACCACCGAATAAATTGTTGATGTATTTACAAGAAAAACTTATAAACACATTAAACATTTTATTTGAATTATTTAAAAGCCAATTGCTCCCTGCCTACCGGCAGGCAGGTACCACTGAACTACCACCGAATAAATTGTTGATGTATTTACAAGAAAAACTTATAAACACATTAAACATTTTATTTGAATTATTTAAAAGCCAATTGCTCCCTGCCTACCGGCAGGCAGGTACCACTGAGCTACCACCGAATAAATTGTTGATGTATTTACAAGAAAAACTTATAAACACATTAAACATTTTATTTGAATTATTTATATAATTTTAACAAAGTTGAATTACTTTTTTAATAAATTCTTTACCACAACCACTTTTAAAATATTTTTCTTTTTTTCTAGCATTTAACCTATTATCAACTTTTTCTGTATAAACTAATTTCCAAGGAATAAATCCTTTTGTTGAAAATACCCTACCTTGATTATGATACTTAATTCTAGTTTCTAAATCAGCTGTCATACCAACATATAATCGACCATCTTTCTGACTTTGAATAACGTAAACTGTATACATAATTTTAAAAGCCAATTGCTCCCTGCCTACCGGCAGGCAGGTACCACTGAGCTACCACCGAATAAATTGTTGATGTATTTACAAGAAAAACTTCTAAACACATTAAACATTTTATTTGAATTATTTATATAATTTTAACAAAGTTGAATTACTTTTTTAATAAATTCTCTATCTATCTACCCATCTATAAATAAGACATTAAATTATATAATTATATTTTAAAGCAACCGCGAAAATTATAGCATAAGAAAAAGACTTTGTCAAACAGCTGTGGAAAAATAAAATATTACTTTTATTATCAACTAATTTAATTAAAAAACTAAAAATCCTTTAATTTTATTTTATTTCATTAAAAAAAGTAACAGAAAAAACCACAAAATAAAAAATCCCATTTTTTGTTAAAAATGGGATTTTAAATAAAACTAATATCTTAAACTAGCTATTTTTTTACCTTTTTTCTTACGATGTTTTTTCAAGGCTTGTTTTTTCTTCTTATACATAATAAAAATTTCTAATAATAAATACATTATAACATAAAAACTATTTTAAATCTAATGTTTCCATTACCACTTTACGATAAGTGCAATAATCACAATCTAAACTTGGATTAGGTAATTTATCGTTCATAAGACATTCATAAGCTTCTTTTATTTTACTTTCAACCCAACTGTCATCACCAATATGAGGAATTAAAGTAATATCAAATTCAAGTTTAGCATCAAAGGCTTCTTTGTCCGTATCACCATTACAATACACAAAATAACCAGTATTAGAAACCTTGAAACCATTTTTACGCAAAAGCCACTGATAAAATTCCATTTGGCGTTTATAACCATTTTGCCATTCTTTATCAAGAGTTTCAATCTTTTCTTGTTTACTAGTAGATTTATAATCTACTACAATATATTCACCTTTAGAATTGATCCACAGATCATCAAGCGCTCCAGTAATAATCATACCAGTTTCTGGATCTTCATATTGCACACCAGTAAAATTATCTCGCCAATCATTCAATTTTTCATGAGCAACTGGCACAGCATCAACCCCATATTTTTCAATCAACGGATGTTTTTGATTTTTAGCTCGATGAATATCAAACTCTTTTTTGAGAAGCGCATCTACCGCAGAGTTTAAATTAAAAGGAAAACCGGGCGGACGCTTTACACCCAAACGATTATCTAAATAAAAACAACGCGGACATTCTACAAATAAATCTAATTTAGAACGACTAAGTTTCCAATTATTTTTTCTTCCCTTTGGATCAAAATTCCAATTTGCTCCACGAGGAATTTTATAATATTCTGACATAAAATAAATTAATAAAAATTATAAAATTGAATTTTCTCCAGCTACAAAACCCGTGCTCCAACAAACTTGAAGATTATATCCTCCAGTTGGTCCATCTATATCCAAAATTTCTCCAGCTAAATATAAATTACTAATAATTTTAGATTGCATAGTTTTGGGATCTACTTCTGTTAATTCTACACCTCCGGCAGTTATAATTGCTTTTTCAAAACCAACTAAACCTCCAATTTCCAATTCAAATTCTTTTAAAAGATGAATAATTATCTTTCTTTCTGTTTTAGTTATTAAATTAACTTTTTTATTAGGATCAATACCAGACAACTTAATAATTATTGGAATTAATTTTTGTGGCAACAGTTCATTTAAACTATTTTTAAATAATTTATTACTATTTTTTTGAAAATCTCTTTGTACTCGTTCATCCAATTTTATAAAATCTAAAACTGGTTTAAAATCAATTTTTAATTTTAATTTGTTAACTAATTCTTCACCAATTTTCTTACTCATATCCAAAATTATTGGACCACTCAAACCATTATTAGTAAAAAGCGCTTCACCAAACCGAGAAATTATTTTTTTATTATTTTTAAAAATACTTATTTCAACATTTTTTAAACTTAAACCTTCTAATTCTTTTACAAATTTTTCTTTTATTATAATTGGAGTAAGAGCTGGTCGAGGAGAAATAATAGTATGACCCATTTTTTTTAACCATTTATAACCATCTCCTGTAGAACCAGTCAAAGGATAAGATTTTCCCCCTGTACAAATAATATAATTTTTTGCTTCTAATTCCTGTCCATTTTCTAAAATTACTTTTTTAATAACTTTTTTCTCCATTAAAATATTTTTTACCTGAGCCTCAGTTATAATTTCTACCTTACTTTGACGCATATATTTGATCAAAGCGTTGAGAACATCCAAAGCGCGATCACTAACTGGAAAAATTCTCTCCCCTCTTTCCACTTTAGTTTTAACTCCTCTTTTTTCAAAAAAATTTACCGTATCTTCTACTTTAAATTTATTAAAAGCAGAAAAAAGAAACTTGCCATTTTTACCATATTTATCCACCAATTTTTTTATTTCCTCAATATTATTAGTAATATTACAGCGTCCTTTACCAGTACAAAGTAATTTTATTCCCAAATGTTTATTTTTTTCCAATAACAAAACTTTAGCTCCAAGTTCAGCCGCTCGTCCAGCCGACATCATTCCTGCTGGTCCTCCTCCAATAACTATAACATCATATTTCATAAAATTTAATTAAAAATAGTATAACAAAGATAAAAAAATTGTTCAATAAAAAACCAGCCCCTTAATAGGGGCTGGATAATTAATTTTATTTTAAAATATGCCATTAATAGTAAATAATGAAGCAAAAATTAAAGAAACAGTGGCCATAAGTTTAATAAGAATATTAATACTTGGACCAGAAGTATCTTTGAATGGGTCACCTACAGTATCTCCAACAACAGCAGCTTTATGTGCATCAGAACCTTTACCACCATGTTTTCCACTTTCAATATATTTTTTAGCATTATCCCAAGCTCCACCAGAATTAGCCATAGAAATTGCTAATAATACCCCAGAAACAAGAGAACCAGCTAATAAGCCACCTAAAGCATCGGAACCAAAAATAAATCCAACTAATAATGGAACAGCAACAGCCATTAAACCAGGAAGAATCATTTCATTAATAGCAGCTTTGGTAGAAATATCTACACATTTTTTGGTATCACCCTTAGCAGTTCCTTCCATCAAACCAGGAATTTCTTTAAATTGTCTTCTAACTTCCTCAATCATTTGAAAAGCTGCTCTTCCTACAGCTGACATAGTCATAGCTGAAAATAAGAATGGTAACATTGTACCAATAAATAATCCAATAATTACTACTGGTAATTTCAAATCAATAACTTCAATATTAGCAGCAACTGAATAAGCAGAAAATAAAGCTAAGGCAGTCAAAGCAGCGGAACCAATGGCAAAACCTTTTCCAATAGCAGCAGTAGTATTTCCAGCAGAATCCAAAGCATCTGTTACTTGACGAATTTCTGGACCAAGTCCAGACATTTCAGCAATTCCACCAGCATTATCAGCTACTGGACCATAGGCATCAATAGCTAAAGAAATTCCCAAAGTTGATAACATTCCTACTGCAGCAATAGCAATACCATACAAACCAGCAAAATGATAAGCACCAAATATTCCAATTGCAATTAAAATAACTGGAATAACTGTAGATTTATATCCTAAAGCCAAACCTTGAATAATAGTAGTAGCTGCGCCTGTTTCAGATGAATCAGCTAATTTTTGAACTGGCTTATAATCAAATGAAGTATAATATTCAGTAACCAAACCAATCAAAACTCCAACTATCAAACCAATAATTATAGCTACAAATACTCCTACATAATTTTCTGGTAATATAGCTTTGGTTAAAAAGAAACCAGCAATTATAACCAAAAATGAAGCTCCCCACAAACCACTCTTCAAAGCAGTATGAATATGACCTTTTTTATTTACTTTTACCAAGAAAGTACCAATAATTGAACAAATTATACCTACAGCTGAAAGTAATAATGGCAAATAAACACCATTCAAACCAAAAGCAACTGCACCCAAAATCATAGCAGAAATAATAGAACCAACATAACTTTCAAATAAATCAGCGCCCATACCAGCTACATCACCCACATTATCACCTACATTATCAGCAATAGTAGCAGGATTTCTTGGATCATCTTCTGGAATACCACTTTCAACTTTACCTACTAAATCAGCACCAACATCAGCAGCTTTGGTATAAATACCTCCACCTACACGAGCAAATAAAGCAATTGATGAAGCACCTAAACTAAAACCAGTAACTACATTTAGTACTACATCAACTGGAATTTTCATCCAAACAAAGAAAACTAAAAATAAAATTGAAATACCTAATAAACCTAAGCCAACAACTGTCAAACCCATTACTGCACCAGAACGAAAAGCAACAGTTAAAGCTTCAGCCAAACTATTGCGAGCAGAATTAGCAGTACGAACATTAGCTCTAGTAGCAATCTTCATACCAAAATAACCAGCTAATAAACTACTCAAAGCACCATAAATAAATGAAATAGCTGTTAATAATCCTTCATGAGCACTAGTATCTTTATTATCCAAAAATAAAAATAAAACAACTGCTAAAACTACTATAAAGATAGAAATTACTTTATATTCTCGTTTTAAAAAAGCCATAGCTCCTTCATAAATAGAATGAGCAATTTCTTTCATTTTATCTGTACCTTCTTCTTTTTTCTTTATTAAAAAAGAAAAAATCAGAGCAGCTACAAGAGAAGCTAAACTAGCAGTAATTGTTAGAACTAAGTATGAGTTCATAGACAAATTAAATTAAAAATAAATAAATTATAAACGAAAAAATTATACATCATAATCATTTTTTAGTCAAATCTTAAAACCAATTTTATTTTTTATTTTTCAAAAAATAAGTAGCTAAAATAGTGCTAATTGGAAAAGCTAAAGCCAAACCAATACTTCCTACTAAAGTACGAATAATTTCTGTAGCTAATTGTTCATTATCTATCGCTTGTATCCAAGTAACTCCACCATATGAACTACCTATAGCAAATAAAATTAAAAGTGGTAAAGAAGCTCCAGCATAAGTCAAAAATAAAGTATTTACAATAGAACTTAAATGAGTCCTGCCAATTTCACTAGCTGAACGAAAAATTTTAAAATTACTCAGATCTGGATTCAATTTTTTAATTTGATTGACTGATTCAATCTGACCCAAAACTACATCATCCAAAACTCCCAAAGTACCAATCAAAATTCCTGCTAACAATAATCCACTGAAATCTATAATATTATTCCCCATACTGCCTACTAAAAAAGAAGCTTCTTCAGAAGAAAAACCAGTAAGATGAGCTAATTTAACAAAAATTAAAGCTAATACAAAAGTAATAAATAATGAAATTAATATACTAATAATCGCCAAATGGGATTTACGAGTAAAACCTTCAGTTAAATAAATTATAAAACCAAGTATCAAAGCGCAACCAATAATAGAAATAAATAATGGATTGCTACCAGTCATTATTTGAGGTACGATAAATTTGGTAATTATAAAAAAAGTTATACACAAACTAAGTAAAGATCGAAAACCTTTTTTTCTACCAATCAAAATTATTAAAACTGAAAATATTATTCCTAATAAATAAATCCAACCTCTTCTACTAAAATTCAAAATATAATAATCTTTTTCTCCATTATCATTTATAATTTCATTTACCCAAACTCTATCCCCCACCTTATAAATCGGATTACTCAAAACATCAATTTCACTAATCCCATAATAAATAATTTCTTTATTTTTCCAATCTCCTTTTAAACCTTTCAATTTTATATTTTGTTGTAAAGTTTCAGTACCATCTTCACGAACAATATTTTCCTGTCTAATAATATCTATCACTTTGGCTTCAAAATTTTTTCCTTGATCAAAAGTAAAATTTGTCGTAGCCAAAACTAATTGACTTGGAATAAGGCAACTTATAAAAACAATAAAAAGCAAAAATTTTTTCATAAATTATACTTATTAATAATAATATTTTTTGAAAGAAAAGTAAAGAAAAAACACTTTTAATCACTAATAATTTATATTTTAATAACTATACTAATTAAACAAATAATATTTTTAAATAAAAATTTTTAATAAAAAAATCCCAGATTGACTCTGGGATTCAAAAATTTTAATTTATTTCCAATAACTCAACATCAAATATTAAATTCGCCTGTGGAGGAATCGGTCCATAACCATTTTCTCCATAAGCAAATTGATAAGGAATATATAATTTTCTTTTTTCTCCTATTTTCATACCAATCACTCCCACATCCCAACCTTTAATAACCATGCCTGCGCCCAAAGTAAATTCAAATGACTGTCCCCGATCAACACTAGAATCAAATTTTGTTCCATCTTCAAATATACCAGTATAATGAACAGAAACTACATCACCATTTTTAGCTTCATCACCAGTACCTGATTTAATAATTTCTACTTTTAATTCACTCATATAAATTATTTAATAATTAAGTGAACAATATATTAACACATAAAAATAAAATAAGCAATGGTTGTTATTTTTTGATACAGATTAATAAAAAATAAAAACAATAAGTATTTTTTAAATTCAGTTATTTTATTTATTCCCTTTAGCTCTATTATGTGTTTTACAAAGCATTTGACAGTTTTTAATATCACTTGATCCGCCTTTACTCCAAGCTGAAACATGGTCTGCCTCCATTTCTGCAAATGTATAAATTTTAGTTTTATTTGCATCATGTCCAATAGCACAAAGTGGACAATTAGATTTTTCCTTTTTCTTTGCTTCTTCAGTTTGAGATTTGTAAACAGATTTTTTAGTCGCTTCGTCAAAAACTCGTACTTCAAGTAGTTTACTTTCTTTCTCTCCACCTAAAATATATTCAAAGATTCCCTTTCTACTCTTAATATATGGATCCCCATAAAGTTTTTGAACTTTTTTAGAAACCGCTTTTGGATCATAAGGTTGTTTTTTATATTTTTCATAAAGCCTACCCCATTCAAGTCCACACATTTCACTTTCCACATCTGTAAATACAGTTGAGATCCAATCAATAACACTATTAAAATAATTTTTAAGCTCATCTATATTTTTGTCAAATCTGTGACGACTCATATATTCACCAATATTCCCCTTACTCACCCAATCCAAAGCTCTCTCTAAAAAATCTTGCCTTATAGCACTTCCTTTAATATATGCACTCCATTTTTGAATATTGGCATTTTGACTATTACTAAACTCTTCTTTAGCTAAAGTTACAAATGGACCAGAGTAGACAGCATTTAAAAGTTCTTGATCATTGAGTGGCACACCTGCAATATTGATAGTTTTAAACCACTCTTTAATTTCACTTTCTGTACCTTCACATTCGTATATAAGCAATTTTGTTTCTAAAATCTTTTTCTTTTTATCTGCCGCCATTCCGCTAAAAAGTTGCTCTAATCCATTTTCATCTTTAATGGCAAATTTATCTGTAACAAATCTTCCTAAACTTGTAATTCTCTGTTGTCCATCTAAAACTTCAAATTTATCTTCACTGACTTTATTAAAATATATAAGTCCGATCGGATAGCCTTTCAAAATAGAATCTATCACTGCCACTTCCCTTTTTCCGTCATCAGAAGCATAAATATAATTTCTTTGATATTCTGGCTGAATAGTAAGTTTTCCAGAAAGCCCAAAAAGGCCTTTTCCTTCAAGTTCACTATATACAAATCCTTCACAAATATCTTTTACTGTTATGTTTGTTTTTAATGTTGTTTTCATATATTTATTTCTTCTTTTTATGTTTTATTAAAATTCTAAAATAGGGCGTTTTCCCATTAATTGCTAAATCTTTTCCGTCAGCTCCATGCCTAAACTTTATAATCTCAAACTGATCTGGATTATACTTGTCTAAAAAAGATATAGGCACACCCATTACACCTTCGTGGTCACTAGGAATTACATCAGTAAACGGTACCTCAATAGCATTATAATTATCATATTTCTTATAGATTGTTTTAGACTTTTTTACTTTGCTATTAAATTTTTTATTTTCTTCCATGGTCATTAAATTTAATGGTTGATGGCGTCTACCGTGATCAAGGTTGGTAAACCAACAACTTGGTACATTTTTCATGTTAATACCATTAACAACCTTGTCTACATCATTTAAGTCGAATGTTTGCATCCACATTCCACCACCCCAACTCCTAGTACCCGTCCACATTTTATTTTCTTTAATCTTGGGAAAAATTTCTTTATATGTAACTGAATTTTTATTTGCAATAATAAGAAATTTTTTATCATACTTAAAAATCTGCTCCACAAACTCTCGATAAAGCGAAAAAGGCGGGTTGGTGACAACAATATCCGCCTTTTTAAGTAATTTAATACATTCCTCAGAACGAAAATCACCATCTTCTTTTAGTGGTTCCCATTCATTATTTTTATTTTCTTTTAGCTGCTGGGCTATATCTTTTAAACTAAATTCCCCATCACCATCTATATCACCAACAGAATTTATAATAATTTTATTTGCAGTAACTTCTAAACTGTTTTTAGACTTTACCTTAGAGTTGCCCCCCCCCGCAACCAATTCTAGCAAAGTATTAGCAACCGGTGAAGGTTTATAACTAGTAGTTATAAGTTTTTTCAAACCAAGCCTTTTAAAATTTAAAACAAAATAGCGAAAAAAGTTACTCTCATATGGATCGTCACAGTTACAATAAACTATTTTGTTACGAAAAGTATCGGGATTGTATTCTATATAGCTTTCAACTTCTTTCTGAATATCAATATATTGAGTGTAAAACTCGTCATTTTTTGCTTTTTTTGCTTTAGCTAAATTTTCTCTAGACATATTTTCTATATTCTAACACATTCTTCAAAAACATTTCTTAATTTTAACTATTATAATAATTAAGTTAAAATTAGTATACAAAGTTTTTATCATTTAGTCAAAAACAAAAAACATCTTTTATTAGATGTTTTTATTTAACTTTAAAATAAAAATTCAAACCCCAATAGCCATGACCCATGCCTTGCCGACAGGCAGGAAAACCTGGAGTCCTACTATTAAACCTGTCTATTATAACTTCGTCATAAATTTGCTGAACAAACATTTTTATTTAGCTCCGGGATAGGGATTCGAACCCCAATAGCCAGGACCCATGCCTTGCCGACAGGCAGGAAAACCTGGAGTCCTACCATTAAACTTGTCTATTATAACTTCGTCATAAATTTACTGAGCAGACATTTTTATTTAGCTCCACACCCTGAACGAAATCCGAACTTTTTTTAGCGAAAATCCGGACGCTGAATTTTGAAAAAGATTTGCGCTCGGGCGGGCAAAAAGGAAGGGGGTTGGGGGGAAGGAATTTTTGCCCGCCCTCGCTTTTCCGCCGCCGCCGAATTTCGTGCCAGCGAAGCTGGCGCGCCGCCAGCATTATTAATTGTTGTTTCTAATTTTTACAGCTTCTTCAACGGCATCGGAAATATATTTAGATATCCAGTCATATTTTTCTTTACTATCACTTCCGGACGGATTATAACATTTTACGATTGATGATAATTTTTTACCGCTATCACCATATGTAATATAATCAAAAGGGTTATAGCCTTGATTTGCAATATGTCCATCTTGATTTTTTAATCCATGAATATAAATTCCGACAACTCCCATTCCCGCATTCCATGATTCAACTATTTCGTAATTTATCCATTTACGATTTGCAGTGTTTTCACCGATAAGCACAACAGTGCATGATCGATATTTCATTTGGTCTTTAATCCATTTTTTAATAGCGTCATCGCCGGTTCTGGTAATAGTTTCCCAATCATTGTCTGGGGCTGGTTTATTTCCTTCAATAGCTCCAATATTTCGAACTTGGGAAGCTCGCCAACAATCTGGCTTATAGTGAAAGCTATAAAATACTTGTCTTTTTGTTGCCATATTTTTTACTTTAATTTAAATAAAATATAAACTGCCGCTCCGACAAGCGGTAGATAAAAAATTAAAAGAGTTAAAGAAAACATTGAATAAATTAAGGTATTTTTCTTGTATTTTTGATATCCACTAATATCCATTGAAAAATCTATTTCTTCCTCTTTTAATTTTCTAACATGATTATATAAATCGCGATATGATCTTTCCTGCGAAAGAAAATATCCATCCAAAATCCAAAAAATTAACACTACAACAATTAAAAAATAAAAAACATAATCGGGGCTATTATTTTTTGAGAACAAAGCCAATAACGCACCGACTAAAGTAATTGTCCAACCCCTAAGAAAAAACAAATTGCCAGCCATTCGGCTGATTATGTTTTGAATAAATTCAAGATGTTTGCGTTTATTTTCCATATTTATTTATCTTTGATATTGAATTTTGGTTGAAGTTGTTTTATTAACTTTTTTTCAATTTTTTTAGCACTTTCCAAATTATTAACCTGTGCAATTTTTAATTTTGTCGCCCCACTAATCTTTTCTTTTTGAATATTCAAATGTTCTAAAAGCCGATCTTGTGTCCTGTTTCTTTTTGCTATACCTGTGTATAACTCATTATTTGAATTATTTAACAAGCGGTACACGATTGGTTTATTCTCCGGGATATCCTTAATATTCGTTTTGTTGAATTTTTTTGAATTTGTGAATTTTGGCATATTGTTTTGGTTAATGTTTATAAGTATTGACGACATTTTTAAAATCGTCTACAATTAAAGTGTAGTCGAAAATAAATAGAAAGTCAATAGTTATAAACTTATGCTCACAAAACGTCAAAAACAAGCCTTAGATTTTATTACTTCTTTCCAAAAAAAGAATGGGTTTTCACCCTCCCTTGAGGAAATAAAAAAACACCTAAAACTATCCTCTGTTTCTACGGCTCATCACCATGTGAAAAAACTCCAAGAGGCTGGTTATCTAAAAAAAGAATATAATCAGCCAAGAGCAGTTTCAGCAAGAAACGAAAAAGCGACAATTGAAGTGCCATTAGTCGGAACTATTGCCGCCGGACAGCCGATTGAAGCGATAGAAACACTTGGCGAAACAATAACTGTTTCAAAAGATGAAGTTGGAAAATACGGAAATAATTATGCCTTGCGTGTTCAAGGTAATAGCATGATTGATGAGGGAATTTTTGACGGAGACATTGTTGTTATTAGAAAACAGGAATTTGCCGACAACGGGCAAACAGTTGTCGCGATTATTGACGATAACGAAGCAACATTAAAAAAACTTTATCGAGAAAAAAATCGGATTAGACTACAACCGGCAAACCCGACACTTTTTCCTATTTACAGAGAAGAAGTTGAAATTAGAGGAGTTGTTGTAAAAATTATCAGAAATTTAGAAACGCAAATTGAAAAAGAAAAAGTTAAGGATGAAAAATATGTTAGAAGAATTGATTACTCGTGGGATTATAAAGGCGAAAAAACAAAATCGTACACGCACGGAATTCATACTTATCCGGCAATGTTCATTCCGCAAGTCGCGCGGCGATTATTAGAAAATTATAGTCAAACAGGAGAAACAATTTGTGATATTTTTTGCGGGTCTGGCACAGCATTAGTTGAAAGCAAACTTTTGGGCAGAAATGCTTATGGAATTGACTTGAATCCATTGGCGATTTTTTTAGCGAGAGCTAAAACAACACCGATAAATCCCTCAACACTTACGAATGAATATTTCAAACTTCTTTCCGAAATAGAAAAAATAAAAGAAACAGAAATTAAAAAGCCAAATTTCAATAATATTGATTTTTGGTTTAAAGAAAAAGCTATTATTCAATTAGCTAAAATTAAAAAAGTAATTTCAAAAATAAAAAACGAGGATATTAAAAATTATTTTATGGTTTCGTTTAGCGAAACTGTGCGATTATCCTCAAACACAAAAAGCGGCGAGTTTAAGCTTGTTAGAATTAAAAAAGAGAAGTTAGAAAATTATAACCCTGATGTTTTAGGAATTTTCAAAAAGAAAACTGAAGCAAATATCAAGGGAATGACTGATTTTTACAAAGATGTCAATAAAAAGGCTTGGACCAAAATAATTTATGGAGATTCTTCAAAATCCAATGGCATAAAAGACAATTCAATTGATTGTATTATTACTTCTCCGCCTTATGGAGATTCAAGAACGACCGTTGCTTATGGCCAATTTTCTCGCCTTTCAGCGCAATGGATAGATATTTTTGAAGATCCAAACAAAGCCTCTGGCGTAGACAATGAGTTGCTTGGCGGCAAAGCGACTAAAACCCTTGAGCACACGCTGGATTCAAAATATTTAAAAGATTCCTTAAATAAAATCGCAAAAATAGACGAAAAAAGAGCCAAAGATGTTTTAAGTTTTTATATTGGCTTGAATGACTGTCTAAAACAAGCTTATAAAATATTAAAGTCTAAAAAATATTTTTGCTTGGTTGTCGGCAATCGGCTCGTAAAACAAGTACGAATACCAACTGATTTTATTATAGCGGAATTGAGCGAAAAAATTGGCTTTACCTGCGAAGATGTTTTTGTTAGAAATATCCCTGGCAAAAGAATGCCTATTAAAAACTCGCCGACAAATATTGTCGGAGCATTAGAAGAAACAATGAATAAAGAGAGTATTGTAATTCTCCGGAAAAATTAAATTAGTCTATCCTTATTTCTGAAACAGTTATAAAGTTTGTTTATTTTTATCCTAAAACCGGTTCCGTGATTTCTAACGCTACCATTCGGTCTGTAATACATCCGAAAATCCACAACAATTTGATCTTTTTTCACCATTTTTTTAAATAATTCAAAATCAAAACCGCTCAATAAATACGCTTCGTTAAAATGAAAATATTCTTTTCCTTTTATTTCTTTTGACTCGGCTAAAACATAAACTAACGCCGGCAACTTATTGCCAAATTTTTTTTGCACGGATTCCATATCCCAGTAAATATTTAGTCGTTTGTTCTTGCCCTGCACGCGAATTTTATCGCCCGAAACTGAAAGTTTAAGCGATTGATTATTATATCGTTTACAGGAAAGCGTTGAGTGCAATTCTTTTGACCGGCCATTGTCTCGTTTTGAATAACCAAAATTATCAAGCAACATTCGATCCCTGTCGCCACCTTTTGGAAGCGGTTCAAGAGTAAAAAGCGTAAGCATTGATTTTGCACTCTTGCGGTATGCTTTAAGTTCGGCAACACCAGCAATATCGTGAAGCGGGATATTGTTTTCTTTTATATTCAATAAATCTTCAAGTGTTTTTCCAATTCCTGTGTCGCCAGTTCTGTGGGTCGGCACAAAACCAAACTTTTTTATTTTTTGAAGTTCTTTTTTAAGTGTTGATAAATCCATATTATTTTTTAATAAAAAAATCCAACGACTTTTTATATGCCTTAGCAAATTCTTTTAATTGCACAACATCCACCCTTCTTTGCCCGGCTTCAATTTTTGAAATGTAAGATTGAGTTTTACCTAACTGTTCGGCGGCTTTCTCTTGATCAAAACCAGCCTCAATACGGGCTTTTTTAAGTTGTTCTGTTAAAAATTTGTGATCTTTTGAATAAATTGTTTTACTCATACTTGTTGTTTTAATACTTATATGTTATATTCCATAGTGTAATATGCCAAAATGGAATACACCAGATTTGTAAAATATTTAGGGAGTTCCTTAGTGTTGCGCGCGAATGGGCAGGGCGGGTCAAGCGCAACTGTATTGGCGGCGCATTTCGCAAAGCGAAACAGCCAATCTTTTTTTCTCGCCCCTAAAGGCGAGTTGCAAAGCGATAATAATTCCGCGAAGCGGAATTGCTTAAAAGCGATATTATTAAAAAAATAATTTTTCAAAATTATGGATAAATACTTTCTCTACATTAGAAAATCAACCGATGAAGATGACAGACAAGTTTTGAGCTTGGAAGCGCAAGAAACAGAATTGCGGGAGTTTGCGGAAAAAGAAAAACTGATTATTATCGATACATTTTGCGAATCGCAAACCGCCAAAGAGCCGGGGCGACCGATTTTTAATCAAATGCTGGATAAAATAGAAAAAGGCGAAGCAAGCGGAATTTTGGCTTGGCACCCCGATCGGCTCGCCCGCAATTCTGTTGACGGCGGAAAAATTATTTTTTTAATAGATTCAGAAAAGATTAAATTTTTGAAATTTCCCACATTTTGGTTTGAAGCCACACCGCAAGGAAAATTTATGCTCAATATCGCTTTTGGGCAGTCAAAATATTTTGTTGATAATCTTTCAGAGAACACTAAAAGAGGTTTAAGGCAAAAATTAAGGCGAGGCGAAATGCCAGGATATGCTCCGCTTGGCTATTTGAATGACTTGAAAAATCACACAATGATAAAAGACCCTGAAAGATTTCGCCTCGTTCAGAAGATTTTTGAGCTTTATTCAACGGGAAATTATTCTCTGAAAGATTTAAGAGACAAAATTTTTGACATCGGCTTGTTGACTAGAAATGAAAAAATGCTTTCCGTTTCAATGGTGCAAAGTATTTTACAAAATCCTTTCTATTACGGCGTATTCAGATACAATGGCGAATTGTGGAAAGGAAAGCATGAGCCAATGATTGCAAAGAAACTTTTTGATAAATGCCAGAAAGTTTTATCTGACCGCGCCAGACCGCAAAAAAGAAAGGTTAAGGAATTTGCTTTTCGCGGACTTTTGTTTTGCAGTGAGTGCGGTTGTGCCATAACTTCGGAAACGCAAAAAGGACACAATTATTATCGTTGCACGAAAAAGCGGGGCAAATGCTCACAGGGATATGTTCGCGAGGAAGTTTTGGCGGATCAGATAAACAAGCAAATTCAAAAAGTTTCTTTGCCTCCGTCTTGGGCTGATAAAATGATTGTGGAACTGGAGAAAGACAAAGAGCAAGAAGCCAAAGATGGAGCCGTTTTTGCTCAAAATCTAAAATCTCAAATAAAAGGGCTTGAGGATAAATTGGACACTTTACTTGACGCTCATTTGGACGGCACAATTACCAAAGAAGAATACACCGCCGAAAAACAAATAATCCTCAACCAAAAGATTGAGATTTCCGAAAAATTCAAGGATTTTGAGCAAAACGGTAATCATTGGCTCGAACCTGCCAAAAAATTCATTTTAGACAGTAAACAAGCCGAAATTATAGCTTTGCAGGAAAATCTTTTTGAGAAAAAAGATTTTCTAAAAAAGATTGGCTCGAACCGAATTTTGTGGGAATGGGAATTGGTTTTTGAGCCACGCGGAGCGTGGCAAATCCTTTTAAAATCAGGCCTTAGCGCCCGCAGGGCGTCCGATCCCGCCACGGCGGGAGAGGCAACAAACGTTGAACATACAATTTGGCTCCGGGATAGGGATTCGAACCCCAATAGCCAGGACCAAAACCTGGAGTCCTACCATTAGACGATCCCGGAATATAAATTGTATTTAAGCTTTCAGTTGTTTTCTCATAGCTAACAAACAAGAAAACATAGCTAATAAAAACACTCCTCCAAACTGAATTCCTAACAGCAAGATTATATTAGAATTATAATAATTTGTCAAGATATTTGATTCACTAAAAATAATTGCTATATAAGGATCTATTATATAAATTCCAATCATCACTAAAAAATAACTTATACCCAAACTAATCAAAGAAAAAATTAAAGCTTCAATAATATATGGTCCACGCACAAACCAATTACTTGCCCCAACTAATTTTTTAATTGTAATTTCAATTCTTTGAGAATAAATTGTAGCTCTCACTGTGTTAAAAATAATAAAGAAAGAAATAACTGCAAATAAAATACTAGCCATATAAGCAAATTTTTCTACTTGATCAGTGATGTTTTGAATTCTATTGATAGCTTTTTCTGTATCTCCAAAAGTTTTAGATTCAATAATACTTTCATATTCTGGAATATCTAAAGCTTGAGTAATTTTTTGATAATCTTTTGTTTCTTTAGTTTTTATAATCATAGTCGGACCAAGTGGATTTTCACCCAATTCTTCCAATGAAGCCAAAATATCAGGATTGTTTTTATATTGTTCTTTAAACTGAAGTAATACTTCATCTCGATCTAGATAAATAATTTCATTTACTTCAGGAAATGAACCAACATAATCTTTGACTTCTTTTATTTTTTCTTCAGATGCATCATAAGAAAAATAAACACTCACATCAATTTGTTCTTTTACTGAACTGATCGCCTTATCTGTCAAAACATTAAGCACTACTAAAATATTAACTGACAATAACATCAAAATCAAAATAATCACTGTCATGAAAGATAAACTAAAATTACGAAAAATATCTTGTAAAGCAAATTTTATTATTCTAAAAAAAGCTGTCATATTTTTTATTATCTTACAAAAACAAAAATTTATTATTCTAAATTCCCGCTTTCACGGAAATAATCTTTATTAAATTAATTTTTATAATTACATTTATAAATTACAATCTATATTTACCAGTTTTTTCATCAGAAATAATTTTACCTCCATGAAGAGTTATTACTCTTTTACGAAGTTGGTTAACAATATCTTTGTTATGAGTAACTAACACAACAGTTGTTCCAAATTCATTTATTTTTTTCAAAATTTCAATAATTTCTTGAGTATTTACTGCATCAAGATTGCCAGTTGGTTCATCAGCTACTAAAATTTTAGGACGATGAGCAAGTGAACGCGCTATTACAATACGCTGTTGTTCACCACCAGAAAGTTGATACGGATATTTATCTTTTTTATGTAATAAACCAACAATATCTAAAAGTCTAGGAACAATTTCTTTTATACGATGATAAGAAGTGCCTCCAACTTCAAGAGCAAATTCTACATTTTCATAAACAGTTTTTTTAGGCAAAAGTTTTAAATCTTGAAAAACTACTCCTATCTGACGGCGTAAATATGGAATATCTCGATAAGGAATTTTAGTAATATCCCAACCACCAATTTCTATTTCACCAACTGTAGGGCGTTCTTCAGCAATCAAAAGTTTGATCAAGGTTGTTTTACCTGTACCACTTTGTCCAACAACAGACACAAACTCCCCTGCTTCAATATGTAAATCCACATGATCTAAACCAATACTATCTTTGGAATATCTTTTGGAAACATTTTTTAATTTAATCATAAATCCTTTATCATTTTCGGTAAACGAAAATTTCTAATTAAAATCTTTTTAAACCTTACAATTATTATAGCACAAAATAAAAAACAAGAAAATAAAAACACTAGCTAATGCTAGATTCTTGTTTTTTATTTTTTAATAAAACACTGAGAAAGAATATTTTTTTGTTCGTCTTGTTAAAGGTGGAGGAGATTATTCCCCCTTGCTCATAGCTCGCCGAAGATGAAAAGTCTATTTCCCCCTTGCCTGTCTCGCTAAAGACGAAAGTAGGTGCAGGGGGTGTTGGCAAAACCACCTGTCATTCCCGTGGCTGTGTGTCGCTGAAGCTATAGCGAAGGCGCAAAACGAGAATCCAGTAAATATAATATAAGAAAGAATAATAAAATTATAAAAACAAATAGAACATAGATTAAAAAATAGTGTTTTATTAAAAAATTAATTAAGATGTTACAGATTCCCGCTTTCGCGGGAATGACAAAGAAGAGAGCGGGAATGACAAAAAAGATAATAATTCCCGTCCGCCTCCACTTGTCATTCTCGTTTATTCTTTATCATTCCAAATAACAACTATAAATTAAATAAAGTATTTTAAAATTATTTAAGAGCCCTCTGCCAGAATCGAACTGACATTTATGGTTTACGATACCACTGTTTTACCACTAAACTAAGAGGGCATTAATTAATTTCCAACTTAGGAATAATATCAATCATTGGTTCTTCATAAGGATGTGCTTTTTTCAAAGCCTTTATAACATTTTTAACTTTATTTTTATGACAAAGCATTTCAATAATATCTTCTTCTACTTCTTGTTCTTTTCCTACAACACCAATCGTTGGCTTAGCTCCTGCCAAAGGTAAAAAACGACCTGTAGAACGAATAGTAATACTACAACCAGCATAATTTCCCTGTTGTCCAGCTCCAGCTTCAATCATAGCTTGTCTCACTTGAGCCGTATTTTCAATTGGTACAGCTGTTCTAATTTTTAAAAAATCTGAATCTTTAAGCATAAATTAAAATTTAATAATTCCTAATTTAATTTGTTCTTTAATATTTTCATCTACCCAAGAATTATTTGCAATAAAATCCAAAATATCTTGTTTATCTTGATTTTGAACAAAATAAGGTTGATAATCTAAATTTAATTTTATAGGTAATAATTCCAAAGTAGAAATAATTTTATCACTAGCTTTTTCTAAATTTAAACTTATAGTCAAACCACGCATAGTTTCTGGAGAAAAATATTGATCAAAAATAAAATTACCTAAACTATAAAAAATTAATTTATCATTGTATTTTTCAATTGGCTGAATCACATGAGGATGCGTACCAATAATCATATCTACTCCAGCATCAACAATCTGTCGAGCTTGAGTTTTTTGTAACTGTCCTGGATTAGTATTATTATATTCTATTCCCCAATGTGGCAAAGCAATTAAAAAATCTACTTGAGGACGCAAATTTTTTATTTCCTCTAAAAAATAATCAAAACCATATCCAATCAACTGATGAAAACCAACCAAACCAATCTTAATCTTATTTTTTTCTATAATTAAACTAAGTGAACTAGTAGTATTATATGGATCGCCAAAATATTTAATACCAAAATCAGTTAAATAATTATGAGTTTGAGCTAAACCCTTACGACCAAAATTATGAGTATGATTATTTCCTAAATTAACAATATTAAAATTATTTTTCAAAGGTTCTAAATAATTTGGTGAAAAAGTAAAACTTAAGTTATTAGGAGTAACAACAGATTTATTATTTGTGATAGGTCCTTCCAAATTAGCAATTCTAAAATCATATTGTAAAGTATTTGTGCTAAATAATTCAAAAGGGAAATTATAATTTCCTTGACCTACAGTTTGAGTTTTTTTATGAACATTCCGATCAAGCATAATATCGCCTACTATCCACAATGAAACTGAAGGAATAGTAATAGATTCTGCTCCTAAATTGATATTTTGTGTTTCTGGTAAAACTAAAAAATCAATCAACTTTTGATTAACTGTCTTCTTTTCTATTGGCTGATAAAAAAACCAACAAAAAATTACAACCGAAATTAATAAGCTAATTATTAAAATTATCAAAATTTTTTTATTCATAATATCTAGAACACTTTTATCTTAACTTAAAATAATTGAAAAAGCAATTAATTAATAAATAAATACTATTGTGGATAATCTACTTGTCAATTAATCAAACCTAAGGTATTATTAAATTATTAAATATGCTTTATAGTATTTCTTACAATTTGAACAAGAAAAAGTACCCGGAAGTTTTTTCCTGGTAGTTTTTCTTCCTCAAGAAAACAAAACTGCCCCCTTATAAGGGCAGTTTTTATTTTTTTATATGTTTTATATAACAAAAAAATTTAATACCAATAAAAAGATCAAGAAAACTTTTCAACAGACGGGTTAATTTTTAATATATAAAAAAATAATAAATCCCGTCAAAAACGGGATTTTGTTTTTTCAAATACTTATGGGAATGAGCAAATAAATATTGTTCATTCACTAGGTTCTTTGAAAAGATGAGGAAAATAATGTTCATTATTAAAAAACAAAAGTTCAATTCACTTGCAATTAACAACAAATTAAGGGAGGTACATCATGAATTATGTTGAACACATCATTCTGATCATTAGAACTAAGTTGGACAATCCAAACATTCTAGCCTTCAGTGGTTCAGATGGAAAAGTCTACGGCGTTCGTAAAGAAGACCTTAGTTTTCAACCCGGTTTAAAAACTAAAGGAATTGATCTTGCTCTATTCCGAAAATACACGGGTTGTCATTACATCTCCTATTGGTCACCGGTTGGTAAAGTTTCATTAGAACTTAATTCTACAGGTACTGATGGAGAAGCAATCCTAAAACTAATTCCTGTAGCAACCCTCATCTAAATCAAGAACTAAACTAAGGAGGACGGGGTGGGGGTATATTTAGCCATTAGCTATTTATACCCTTACCCCAAAAATTGGGTATAAAAAACTTCGCTTATTAAAACGAAATTTTTATTTGAGCGGAATACCAGAATCGAACTGGCGCTCTTAGCTTGGGAAGCTAATGTACTGCCACTATACTAATTCCGCTTATAAAGTCTCGATTTCTCGAGACTTTATTTTTTATTCTGAAATTGTATTTTCTTCACTATCCTCTACTTCAATAGTTATTGGTTCTGTTTGTTGAGTTTGTTTTAAAGATTCAAATGGATTGTTAATTGGTAAATTAATTTTAATTTTAGCTGTCATCAACTGATTATTCATATAAGTATAAAAATCACGCACAAAACGTCTATCATCCAATTTTACAATATGATATCCAAAAGAAGTTTCAACTAAATCATCAGCAAGTTGACCTTTTTCCATAGCAAATATTGCTTCTTCAAATTCTGGTATCATTATACCTCTAGAAAACCAACCAAGATCTCCACCTTCATCTTTGGTACTATCAACACCATATTGAGCAGCCATTTCTGCAAAATCTGCTCCATCTTTGATCTTTTGTAAAACTTCCTTAGCTTTTGTTTTAGCTTGTTCTTTTGTAGTTTTTTCATCTTCCATAAATAAAATATGGCTAGCTCTAACTTCCTCTACTGCAAACTCATCTGTATTATCCAATGTTTTTTCACTAAAAGCAGTTTGTAATTTTTGTTCTAATAAAATTGGTTTTCCTACTCTTTCTATATATTTTTCCAAAGTCCAACCATAACGATCTTGTAATTCTTTATTAGCTTCAGCTTCACTAGGAAATTGTGTTAATAAGCTATCCTTAAAATTAGTAATATCTTCATTTGTTACTTTAACACCATATTCTTTAGCAGTTTTATTGATCAATTTATTAGCCAAAAGACGACTCAAAACTTGATCAGAAATTTCTTCACTGGTTGGTACAGTTAAACCCTCTGGTGGATTGCTATAAAATTTATTTAAAGTTTTTAAATCTTCTACATAATCATTATAACTAATTTTTTCACCATTAATTTCAGCAACTGAAAGATTCAAAACCTTACTCATTCCTAAAACAAAAGAATTTTGAGAAAGATTTTTTACTGCTCTTACAGAAACAACCGTCGATATTAATAAAAAGATAACCAAAATACCTAATAAACCGAAACCAAAATATTTTAACATGTCTTTTGGTGAATCAGTTTTTGTATTAGTTTTTTTTGACTTCACCTCTTTGACCTCCTCCTTTTTTATTTTTTCTTCCATACTTTTTTAAATTAAAATTAAATTTAATAAATTAATATTTTTAAATATCTTTATGAATAAAATAATACCACCATTTAATAGGATTTTTCAAGACATTTTTCTTATCCTCAACAAAAGATTCTTCTTTTTCTGAATTATTTACATTGTTAAAAATCATTACTTGCTCACCCGGTTGTTTCATATTTAATTCTATTCTAGCTTTTTCTTCAACAAAACTATCTGAAGTAACATATTTTAAAATTTCCATTGATTCTAATTTTTTTATTTCTAAACTTTTCACTTCTTCTTTGAGTAATTCAATCTCTTGTCTAACTTTATAATCTTGGTAATAAGCTCGAGCAAAAGAAAAAGCAAAAAATACTGCAATTATTAAAGCAATTACTAAAAACCAGCGTGAAGAAAGCACACTTTTTATCTTATTTTTTTCTTTTGTTTTCATAAACAAAATTATACCACAAAAATAAAAATAAAAAAACAAGACAAACTATTCTTCATTTTCTTCTACTGATTCTAATTTAGTAATTCTTTTATTCACAATTTTTTTAATTTTATAAAGATCAGTTAATTCCAATTCATAAATTTGATCTCTAATATTCTCTGCTACATCTTCACTATAATTATGCACATATTTACTCATAAAACGATCTCTATTATCTTGAATTATTTCTTGAATCTGAATAGGAGATTTAATTTTATCTACTATGATTTCTATTTGTCCATTACCAGTCTGAATTATTACTTTACCATAACGAAAAAGTGTCCCCCAAAAACCTTTAATACTTCCAAAAATATCTTCTACTTGATCATAAGTTATTTTGGAAATTTCTTTATGAAAAAAACCTTTTTGATTGATATCCACAAGTCGATGTGTAGTAATAATAAAAATATTTCTTTGCCAAACAAAAATAATTTTGACAATTAAAAATAAACTTAAAACAATTGGTAAAATAAATAAAGTTATTCCCCACCAATCATGACGAAACAACCAAAACATGAAAAAAAATGGAGTTACTAATAAAATAAAAACTAAAAACCAATCCCAAAATAAAGTTATTCCCGCTCTTTTTATAATTTCAATTACTTTTTCTCCTTCTTTCAAAGTTATAAACTTTTCTAGATTCATAAAATATGTAAATTAAAAATTATTTTTTTAATTCCAAATATTTTTTTACTACTTCCCGATCATCCCAATCAATCATTTTACCACCTGCTAAACACATTTTTTGTTCACTTCCTTTTCCTGTTATTAAAATTAAATCTCCTATTTTTGCAATCTCTAGAGCTTTTGAAATTGCTTCCTCTCTATTCAAAATCATAAACAAATCTTCTCCTTCTTTTTTTCCAATACTTAGAGCGCCTATTTTTACACTTTTCATAATTTCTTGTGGATCTTCATCATAAGGATCTTCATTAGTAATAATAAAAATATCAGCTTTCTCTCCTACTAATTTTCCAATTGGTTCTCGTCGACTTTTATCACGACCTCCACCAGTAGAACCACACACATGAATAATTCTTTGCGGTTTTAATAAATCTACTACTTGGTAAAGTCTGTGTAAAGCAACTGGTTCAAAAGCATAATCAACAATTACTTGAAAACCAAATTTTTCTGCTTCGACAATAAATTCCAATCTACCCGGAGGCGATTTAATCTGCGTTATTGCTAATTTTATTTTTTCTTCTGAAATATTTAAACTTTTAGCCACAGCAATCACTCCGGCTAAATTTTCTGCATTATGTTCACCATATAGTGAAGCAAAAAATTGTGTGTCATTCAAAATAAACTGCAATCCATCTTTTGTAGTTTTAACATTATCTAACATATAAAATACAGAAGATGAAAGTGAAGATTTATATCCAAAAGTTATTTTTTTTTCAAAATTAAATTGTAAAAACTCTTTAGCATAATCATTATCACTATTTACTATACAAGTCTTATATCCTAAATTATTTATTTTAAGCCCTTGTTTTCTTCTACACTTGCTCACATACTCAAAAATTCCTAATTTTGCCGCTTTATAATTCTCAAAACCTCCATGTGATTCTAAATGCTCTGGATAAAGATTAGTCAAAACTATTGTGTCATAATTTATAAATCGTTGACGATATTGTAAATAACCTTCAGAAGTAGTCTCTACAATCGCAATATCACATTTTTTATTTACCATTTCTCTTAATTTTTCTTGAATAAAATATTTACCTACCATAGTCATTTTTTTGTCATTTAATTTTAATTCACCATCAATATAAAAATCAGCAGTGCTCAAACTACCCACTTTGAATCCTGTAAATTCTAAAATTTGACGCAAAAAATGAATTGAAGAAGTCTTTCCACTAGTACCAGTAATACCAATCACTAACAATTCTTCTGAAGGATGACGAAATTTAATACTCCCCCACCAAGCAAAAAATAAATGCCTTAAATTTAGGATTTTTTTAGGAATAATTTTTTTAATTATTTTTTTCATGATAATTATTTATCATCACGCAAACTTAATTCATAAACAACTACTTCCAATTTATGTAAAGCTTGTTTTGCTTGATCAAACTTTTGACGATTATAACCTGTGAGATCCATACCTACAAGTTCACCAATAATTTCTTCAGCTAATTTATAACATTCTTTTACTTTTTTAAAATTTCTTTCAGTCGCTGATTTAATAGCATAACGATAAAGTTCACCCGGAATATCACAAAGACCAGAAATAAATGCATCATCATCCACTTTTATATCTTTTATTTCATTCAATTTTTCTCCAGCATGAAATTGACTAAATAATACTGCTTCTACATATTCTTCTCGAGCAGCTTTGTATGATCCTTCTTCAAGCAGTCCTTTCACTTTCATAAATTTTTTTACCAAATTTTGTAATATTTTTTTAGATAATGCTAAATTTTCTTCTGCCACTTTTATATCATCTCGTTGAAGAGCAAAAATAGCTTTTTTAGCGTGCTGTTGAGCATCACCTGATTGTTTAATTACTTCGTGTCTTTGTTTAGCATAAGCTAACAAATTTTTTCGTACTTTTGCCAAATAATTTTTATTTAACATAAATTTATCCACTGTTTTTAAGGATTAATACTTGATTTTTTACAAGATGTAGTATATAATAATTTTGCTTTATTGTCTATGTCCAAGCTTGTTCAATATAATAAAGTTAAAATCTGATAGCTCAGCTGGTACCTACCTATCGGTAGGCAGGGAGCAACAGCCTTTTAAATTGATATTGATTAAAAAATAAAAAATTAAATAAGTATGGCCTGGTAGCTCAGCTGGTAGAGCAACAGCCTTTTAAGCTGATGGTCGCGGGTTCGAATCCCGCCCGGGTCACAAAAATACTTTATAAACAATAAAGTATTTTTTTATTTTAATTGTCATCAATCCCATTCTTTGCTAAAATAAAAACAATGATAAAATTAAATTTTATGAATTTAATAACAAATAAAAATTATCAAGGTCTGTCTTCTGCAAAAGCAAAAGAAATAATGGAAAAATATGGACCAAACATTCGCCAAGCTAAAAAACAAAAAACTTGGTATGGAAGATTTTTTAAAATTATTAGTGAACCAATGATAATTTTAATTATAGCTATTGCTACAGTTTATTTTTTTATTGGCGACCATTTTGAAGCTTTTATAATGATCTGTTCAATAATTTCCATAATTATTATAGAATTTATTCAAGAAACTAAAACTGATAAAGCTATTAAAGTATTAGATAAAATGATGACCCAATATTGTACAGTATTCCGAGATAATCAAAGCAAACAATTAGAATCAAAATATTTAGTACCCGGAGATTTGATCTTTGTAACCGCAGGAGATAAAATTGCTGCTGATGGATTTATTCTTCGTTCATCTGGATTGCAAATTGATGAATCTATTTTAACTGGTGAAGCAATTTCTGTGACTAAATCAGAAATAATATCTGAAATAACCAATGATAATAGAGTTTTTCAAGGAACACTAGTCAATCAAGGCGAAGGTTATATAGTGGTGGAAAAAACTGGCAACAATACTGAATATGGAAAACTTGGAGATTTATTAGAAGAAATAAAAACTTTAAAAACTCCTTTACAAAAGAAAGTTCATAATTTAGTCAAGTATATTGCCATTGTAGCTTTTTTAGTGGCAGCTAGTGTAACTTTATATTTTTCTCTGCAAAGTGGTTTTACAAAAGGCTTGCTCAATGGTTTGACAATTGCTATTGCTCTTATTCCAGAAGAATTTCCTGTAGTTTTTTCTGTTTTTTTAATTATGGGCGTTTGGCGTATGACCAAACATAAAACTTTAATCCGAGAAATGACAATGGTAGAAATTCTCGGTTCGGCAACTGTTATTTGTACTGATAAAACTGGAACTCTGACTGAAGGCAAAATGACTCTCAAAAAAATTTATTTCAAAAATAAAATTCTTACTCCTAATGAAGCTAAAAAACATAAAAAAGATTTTTTAGATTTTATTCACACTTCCCTATTATCTCTTGAACAAGTTGCCATTGATCCTATTGAAATTGAAGTTCAAAGATATGCAAAAGAAATTGGCATTAATACTCAAAAATTTTTTGCTAAACATAGATTAGTTACTGATTCATCTTTTGATTCTAATACTAAATTAGTCAATCATATTTGGGAAAATAATAAAAATGAATGTTGGCAATATACAGCTGGCGCTCCTGAATCACTAATTAAATATTCTAATTTATCTAATGAAGAAAAACAAAAAATTGAAAAAGTGTTAAAAGAAAATTTTGAAAAAGGTTATAGAGTCATTGCTGTTGGTAAAAGAAAAATGATTGACTGTGATGAAATAACCTTAAATAATATTAACTTTGTTGGTTTAATTATTATGAGTGATCCACCTCGTGAAGGTGTTAAAGAAGCAATTAATCTTTGTCAAAAAGCTGGTATTAGAATTATTATGATTACTGGGGATAATAAACTTACAGCTCATTCTATTGCTGAACAAATAAATCTTAAACATAATGAAGAAATTTTATCAGGAATTGAATTAGAAAAAATGTCTCCTGCTGAACTTTATAAATCAGTTAAACATCACGATATTTTTGCGAGAGTCCAACCAGAGCAAAAATATTTAATTGTTGAAGCTCTTCAAAAACATGGCGAAATTGTAGCTATGACTGGTGATGGAGTTAATGATACTCCAGCTCTTAAAAAAGCTAACATTGGTATTGCTATGGGAATTCGCGGAACTGAAGTTGCTCGTGCGGCTTCAGGAATGGTTCTCTTGGATGATAATTTTTCAACAATTGTAAAAGCTATTGAAGAAGGACGTAGAATTTATGATAATATTCGTCAAGCTTTTGTTTTTTTATTTTCTTTTCATATTCCTATTGTTGGCATGTCTTTATTACCTTTAGCTTTTGGACAAGATTTAATTTTCATGCCAATTCACATTATCTTTTTAGAAATGATTTGTGATCCAGCTTCTGTGCTTGGTTTTGAACGAGAAAAAGCTAAACATGATTTAATGTTAGAACCACCTCGTCCAACTACTGAGCCTTTGATCAATCCAAAACTTTGGGCTAAAATTATTGTTCAAGGTTTAGCAATTACTTTAATTAGTTTTTCTTTTTATTATTACTATGTAATTAAATTACAACAGTTTGAACATGGTCGCACTCTTGCTTTTGGATCATTAGTAATTTCTCAAATTTTAATTATTATTTTTAGTCGTGAATGGGAACAAATAAAATCTAATAAATTCCTTTTAATTATTTCATTTATAACATTAACTTTTTCATTAGCAACTATTTATCTAGCGCCGTTAAGAAAAATCTTCCATTTCACCTCTATAACTTTCCAAGAATTTTTATTAATAATATTTATACCTTTAATTATTTTTTCTATAATTAAATTAATTTCCTGGTTAATAAAAATAAATATAAAAAAAATCCAGCCCTCTAAATAAAAGGCTGGATAATTTTTAATAAAGACTATGCGCGTTTTGCTTGTAAACAAGCACGGCAATAAACTGGTTTGTCCCCTGTTGGTTGAAATGGTAATTCAGTAATTGCGATTCCACAATCTGCGCATTTCAAATCAACTTGAAACATCTGACGAGGTCCACGATTGAAATTGCCACGATTGTTATTGCGATTATTTTGACGAAAAGCACGATTGCAATCTGCACAATATACTGGACGATCTCCTGATGGTTGAAAAGGTAATTGTGAAATATGATTGCCACATTTTGCGCAACTAAGATCTACAGCAAACATTTGTTTATCATTATTATAAGCCATATTATAGTTTCCAATTGTTTTGGTAATTAATTTAATTAAATTTCGACCTATGGGAAACTATGTACTTATAAATTAATATTTATTTTGTCTGTTACCCAATTTAAAAAAAATTATATACTCTTCTATTAAATTTGTCAATATAAAACTTTTGTTTAAAATTATTTTATTTTTTTACCAAACCAGAAAATAATTTCAAAATATGTTCTGCTTTAGCCAAAGGCATTATTTTTTGTAAATTATTACTTAATTGTCTTTTTCTTATATCATCATCCAAAAGTTCTCGAATAGTTTTAGCTAAAAAATTACCATCAGAAGTTCTTTCATCAACCAAAATTACTGCTCCAGCTTTTTCCAAAAATTTTACATTTTCTTCTTGATGTCCGGGTTTTGGTATTAGAATTGCTGGCTTTCCCAAAGCTGCCATTTCTGTAATACTCCCAAAACCACCCCGTGAAATAACAATATCAGCTACAGCATAAGCATCTTTCATTTCATCGGTAAAAAATTGATGCACTTGATAATAATCACTAAATAATTTTACAGCGCGATTAACTAATTCTTGAGGGCGTTCTTTGCCAGATAAATGAAGAACTTGTGCTTTACCTTTTAAATGTTGAATAGATTGCACAATCAATTGATTCACTCGCATAGAACCTGTTCCCCCACCAGTAGCAAATACAACTGGTATTTTTTTATCTAAATTAAACAATTCAAAACCTCTATTCTTTTCTCCTAATAAAATATCTTGACGCACTGGATTGCCTAACCAAATGGTTTTTTTCTTAGAAAAATTTTTTAAATTTATTTCCAAAGCTGTAGTAATAATAGTCGCTACTGAAGCCATCATTTTATTTGCCATACCTACTTTCACATCTTGTTGATGTACCCAAGTAGGTACTCCAAAAATCCAAGCTGCCCAATGTAGAGGTACAGAAGTAAAACCACCAGCTGAAATACAAACATCTGGTTCTTCTCGCCAAATAAAATATAAAGAATGAAAAAAAGCTCCAATAATTTTAAAAATATCAATAATATTCCAAAAAGAAATATAGCGACGAAATTTTCCTGTATTCAAAACACTAAACAAAATATTTTCTTTTTCTACTAAAATTTTTTCTGGACCATTTTTGGTACCCAACCAAACAAAACTTGTTTCAGGAAATTCTTCTTGAATAATTTGTTTAATAGCCAGAAGCGGTGTTACTGGACCTAATGTTCCTCCTCCAGAAAATACTACTTTCATAATTTAAAATTTATCTTTTTACTTGTTTACTAATATTTATTAAAATACCAAGCGCTGTCATAGCAACTACTAATGAAGTACCGCCATAACTAACAAAAGGTAATGGAATACCAGTTAATGGTACTAGTCCAACCATAGCGCCAATATTTAAAAAAGATTGAAAAACAAACCAAATAATAATTCCTGCTGATAACAATCTACCAAATTGATCTGGAGCTTTTTTGGAAATCATTAAACCACGAGAAGCTATTAAAAACAATAAAATAATAAAACCAATAACAAAGAAAAAACCTAATTCTTCAGCAATCACTGGAAAAATACTATCAGCAGCAACTTCTGGTAAATATTGAAATTTTCGTAAAGATTTACCAATTCCTCTACCAAATAAACCACCTGAACCAATAGCCAAAAAAGCTTGATTGATATGATAACTTACTCCTTGTGGATCATGTTCTGGATAAAGAAAACTCATCAATCTATTAACACGATAAGGAGCTAATAAAATCATCACAACAAATCCTGCAATACTAAATAAAATCAAACTCAATAAATATTGCCATTTTATATCAGCTACATATAAAATACCAAAAAATATTACAAACAAAATAGATAGAGTTCCTAAATCTGGTTGTAATAAAACTAAAAGTAAAGGAAAAGCTGCCCAAATTAAAACTGGTAAAAATCCTTCTTGAAAACTTTCTAATTTTTCTTTTTTTTCTACCAAAAAATAACTCATAAAAATTATTAAACCAAGTTTGGCAAATTCAGAAGGCTGAAAAGAAAACCAAGGTAAAGCTATCCAACTATGAGCCTTAGTATCAAAAGTAGAACCAATATTAGGAACAAAAACTAAAATAAGTAAAAAAATCATGCCAATAAAAATTGGCCATACCCAATTTTTCAATTTATGATAATCAAATTTAGAGAAAAAAATAAATAAAACAATTCCCGGTAACACACCTTTTATCAATTGACTTTTGATAAAATAATAAGCATCACCAAATCTTTGTTGTCCAACTGCTGAAGAAGCTGAAGTCAACATCACTAAACCAAAAACAATCAAAATACCAAAATAAGTTAATAATAAATAATCTATTCTATTTTGCTTAATCATAAATTAAACATTGAGAAAAACAAGTAGAGCTACTGCTAAAAAAATAAAAATCTGACAAAACAAATTTACTGCATTCAAAATTTGAGCAATAAATTTATCTTTACCAAATAATAACCAACCAATTAAATTATTAGTAATTAAAATCAATAAACCAAAAATTGGTAAATAAAAAACTTTCCACCAACTACCTAAATAATCTACTCCAAACAATATATTATAATGTAAAAAAATATCTTCTTGTTGAGGTTTAATTTGAAATATTAACCACAACCAAGACAAAATATTTATAGCTAAAGATAAAATCAAAGTTATTAAATTAAATAAATTTTTTAAATAAAGTTTAATAGGATAAATTTTCATAAAATTGCTAAACAAAAAAATAATTTTATCTTCAAAATCAAGAAAAATCCTTATTATTATACTCAAATTTACCTCTATTGACAAATAATCATATTAACAGTATAATATTGACATTAAATTTACGGCTATGGTTAGCGACCCAGAATTTATTTCTTGGGGGCGGCTCTCTGACTCACCACTGAGACAGAGGAAAAAAATATTGTGATTATGGCGCAAAAAAAAGCTGGTGGATCTACCCGTCTTGGACGAGATTCCCAACCACAATATCTTGGTGCAAAAGTTGGCGATGGAGAAACAGTCAATTCTGGACAAGTTCTCATTAGACAACGAGGAACTAAAATCCACCCAGGTAAAAATGTAAAAAAAGGCAAAGATGATACTTTGTATTCCACTATTGCTGGTAAAGTCAAATTCACTCAAAGAAAAAGATACCGATTTGATGGTAGTCTCAAAATGACAAAATTTATCAATGTAATATAATAAAAATCTGCCAATTAGGCAGGTTTTTTTATTTATTAAAAAACCACTCTGAAATAATCAGAGTGGATAATAAACTGGTTTAGCGTGTCTGGTTGACCGATACAAACACGCTGCCCCCTTATTAATCGTTAACCAAATTCCAACAACCTTTCCTTTTTCGTATATAAAATTTGACAATTTGATCCTCATCATTATTATTATCATCCTGACGGACAATAATAATTTTTTCATCTTTTATATACATTTTAAATTTGACTTTTAAACTACTTGATCGTGCCCAAAGTGTGTACTCTTCTTGAGTACGACTAGTTTTCTTTGCTTGATAGACATAAAACTTTTTTCCTCCTTGACTCAAAAAAACTAAGAGTCCCATCTTGTGCCAACGAGATAATTCTCGCATAACCCAAACAGGTGATCGCTGTCTTTTTTCTCGTTTACTTTTACAAGTATTTTGTTCTACCATGACATCTACCCCCTCGTTTTATGGTCAACAACAACAAACTATCACTTTTTTAATTTTTTGTCAATAAAAAAGACCATACTTAATGATCTTTTATAAAATTAGGTTTGCGCGTCTGGCTGGACAACAGACGCGCTCCCCCTTTTTTTCAGTTAACGCTGAGTGCGTACACCCCATGATCCTGGAAGTTCTGGTAATCGTAAATGCGCAATTTTAGGAATCTTTCCACCTTTGTAAGGTTTTAACGATAATTTACAATTATCCTTTGTGAAAATTACCGTAAAAAATTCATTTTTATCAGAACGAATAAGGCAAATATGACCATCAAAACTTCGTCGCAATTCCTCAATCCAATATTCAGTCTGATCACAATGCGCAAACAAACGAACTTGGCCCCATATTTTGTTATCCACAATATAAGACCAAAATGAAACTGATGTCCCTTTGAAATCTTCCATTACTTACCTCTTTTTGTAAAAGAAAAAGTCCAGCAACAATAATAAAATTACCTTATTTTTTAAAAAAAGTCAACCTTTTAATTTAAATATGGTATAATAATTTTATTATGCAAGAATTTCTTATTCAATTAGTAAAAGCAGTTATTATCCAAATCGGTGGACTTTTTGGTATATTTTTTGCTTTTGGTTTTGTTTTATCCAAACTTCAAGAATGGACACAAAAAAATTATTTTCGCTCAGTTGGTTGGAAAGGAATTCTCTGGACTGCTTGGATTGGCACACCCCTTCATGAATATTCTCATGCTTTTTTTGCAAAATTATTTCGACATAAAATTATTAACATGGCTTTATTCAAACCAAATTATCAAACTGGTGAACTTGGTTATGTTCATCATTCTTATAATCAAAAAAGTTTTTATCAAAGTGTAGGTAATTTTTTCATCGGCTCAGCTCCAATGATCTCTGGTTCTTTGTTTTTAGTATTATTATTAAAATTTATTTTACCTAATGGTAATCAAGTTTTTGCTCCTCTAACTGGTGATTATAGTTTTTTAGGAATGTTAAAAGGAGTAATAGAAAGTATTAGTATTTTATTTTCTTGGCAAAATCTCACTAGTGGTTGGTTTTGGTTATTTCTCTATATTTCATTTTGTATTGCTTCTCATATGGCTCCAAGCAAACCAGACAGAAAAGGAATATGGTATGGTTTTATTTTAATTGTCATAGTACTTATTATCTTAAATATTCTATTTTTATTAATAAAAATAGATATAACAAATTATGTACTCACTCTTTCTAAATGGTTAAGTATTCTAATTGCGGTATTCACCTATGCTACAATTATTTCTTTTACTCATTTATTAATTTCCAAAATAATTTTTTGGCCAATAAAAAAACTCCGCTAATAGCGGAGTTTTTTTATTTGGGTAAAAAGTTTAGAAGCAGTTTGAACGAAGGGTTTTGCAATTTACAATTAAGTTGTTTTTTAATTCTCACATTTACACTTTTATTACACTACCGTTTTTCTTAGTCTCATATATTACACTAACAATATTTTAATTATCATATTTTGCTGTTTGTGATAATTAAATATTTTTAACTATCACATACGATATTTGCTTATTAAGCCACTATCTTTAACAATTTATTGAAGAAATAGGTTTTATGACGCTCTTTTCCATCAGAAGAAATCACATTATTTTTTTCTAAAATTCTAATATAACGCATAGCGCTTGCTTGTGGAATTTTAGAAATTTTTATAAAATCATTGCTCTGAAAAATTGGCTAATAAGCCCTCGTAAAAGACGAATCAACAAAGACATTTCCTAACTGGCGGTGTTTTTTTGGATAAAGTTTAAACTTTTTTTAAGTGAATAAACAACAGGAACTCAAATTAAGTAAAGGTGGGTTAAGAATTAAAATCCGCGAACCGTTCTGTATTCAATATCCTTGCAATGATTTATTTTCTTTTTAAAATCATCCCAATCTTCTTTTGTTATTTCTTGTTTCAAAATATATTTAATGTCCATCAAGTGATTGTTATTATATGAAAATAAATCATTTTCTAAATCATAAATTTCTTTACACAACTGAAATTCGTCGGGACCCATTAAATTTTCTTTTTTTCGCTTTAACTCAAAAAATTCCTTATTAAGCTCTAAATATTTTTTGTTTAATTCATCAATTTTAGCAATAACATTTTCTTCTTCTTTAGTTTTCCTGTATTTGTACAATAATAATCCTAAATAAACCAATTTTTCTATTATTCGGGGATGATTATAACCATAACCGAGGGTTGCTTTTTCAAAGTGTTGCTCTATTAACCTAACATACAAATCTACCAGATATCCACCATCAAAAATATTATTCTTAAAGTTATTACAAATTTCTCTTAATAAAATTTCTAAAACTTGTTCAAGATTAAATAAGAAACTTTTATTTACTTTGTTCGTCTTTTGAAAATACAAACCTAAAGCATTGAATTGAGTTTTATATATTTTTTCCAAATCCATTTCCTTAAATTTGTTTTTTATCCTATAAACAATCTTTAAATTATTGTCTATTGATAGAATGATTGGCAATCCAACTTGTTTATTCTCTAACCCTACATCTATAGCAAAATCAAAAAGAAAATCACCCCATCTTTCCAATAGTTTAATAGATTTATCCAAATTTTCTTTTTGTTCTTTTACCTCTTTTAATTCAAAAATCCAATTTATAATATTTACTTGCCAAGTATGAAAATTTGTAAATAGATCGCTAACCGATAAATTGAGATTGCTTGTTTTGGACAATAGCAAAACATTTTTCTTTAACTTCTTAAATAAATATTTCCAAAAAATATCATTATACTCGTATTTATTCCAAGCAATTTTTATTTGATTAAAATAAATATTTACAAGTTCTTTTAAAAATGTTTCTTGGTTTTCAGAGAGGCAAGATATAAAGATTTTACTTATTATTTGATTTATTTTACTACACACAAAATAGTTATCTGTTTTTTGTAATATCATATTTGAAACACTAGATACAGATTTAATGGATTCCCAAATCCAATCATTTTCCTTTGACTTTAATAATTTTTCAATAAAACCTATGTAATATACTAAAATTAAATCCAATAACGGATTATCTTTATAGACACCTAAATTTTTATCGACATATTTTATATTTAACGAATAATTTAAGATACTTTCATAAATCTTTAACAAAAAATAAATATTTTCTTTCCTTTTTTCTTGAATAATTCTATCACTTATTGATTGTAAATATTCAAGTATTTGTGTCGTAAAACCCTCATCATCAAAGGAGTATGTCCCCAAAAAAGAAGCGGACATCCTAATAAAATGTTCATTTCTTAAATCTAAATGCTTTAAATATATGTCATGAATGTATTCTAAAGTCAGATTAAAAGAATTTATTTCATTTTTTATCAATAATCGTAAACCAATTTCAAATAAATATTTTACATTCTCTAAAATAATTAAATGCCAATTAGGGTTTAATTTATATTGTACCTCTAAGGAAAAATCTTTACCCTCTTTTTTATATTGAAAAATTTTATTTTGAATATTAGCATACTTTTTAAATCCTTTATTTATTTTTTCTAACTGGTTTATAGCGTCAATTTTTATTTTTGTAAGAGTTGTTTCTGGATTTATTCTCTTTCTTAATTCTTTGTAGAGGGTATAAATTAGATAAAAAGCAACGAATAGAATAATAATCAAAGTTTCTAATACATGCTTTTTAAGAAAAATCGGAGTAAAAAAAGCGGCTATTGTTAAAAACACTAACAACCAAAAGAAAATTTTTTCTTTTGCATCTTTAATAAATTTATTTAGATACTGTGTAGAAAACAAATCAGCCGTGCTCTGTAAGATAAAAGTTGAGAAAGAGAACACAATCGCGATAGACGCACCAATAATTCCAGCGGTAGCAAATGCAAAACTATACAAATTATCCTCAGAAATATTTGGGTTAAAATAGGTAAGAAATTTATTCAGAAAAAATATCAAAACACCAAGCAAAAAAAAATAAAAAAGGATAGAATCAATAAAATTTTTTACTTTTCTCTTGATATAAAACCACTTAGCATAAAAAAATTGCTGTGCTTTATAAAAATATAAAAACACTTTTTGTTTGAAAGTAAGCTCTTTTTTATTTTTAGTTTCCATAATTTTTAACTCTATTACTTGCTAACTTAACATACTTTTTTTCTTTCTCAATTCCTACCCAATTTCTACCAAGAACTTTTGCAACAACTGCCATTGTTCCACTTCCCAAAAATGGATCTAAAACTAAATCGCCTTTTTTACTTGCATAAAGTAAAACTTGTTGAACAAGTTTTAACGGTTTTTGTGTCAAGTGTGCTTAAATACCGTTCTCATCTTTTAATCTTTCTGTCCACAACAAATTTTAAAAATCCAATCCATATCTTTCATTTATTGTCCACCATTCATTTATTCCAAAAATTCATTATTAAAAGTATAATTTTTACAATTTTTATTTTTTACTGCCCAATTTGAAGGAAAATTCTTTTTATTTAAATTTAAAAATATCCTTAAAAACTACTTCTAGTTCTTTATCAATATTACTAGGCAATTTTGTATGTGGAATTTTTAAATTTTTTAATACTGTATCAAATCTTTTAAATCCATTATCACTTCTTAATTCAACCCATTCAACTTTTAAACTATTTAATTGTTTTTTGTTGGTGTCAGAAAGTTTGTCAGCTATAAAAACTTTACTGTCTCGTGCGATAACCGCATCTGCACTTTCTGGATTTCCTCTTCCCATTAATTTTACTTCGCATTTATATTGATTCGTTCCTTCAATTAAATAAAAATCAATTTCTCTTTCAAAATCATCTTCTTCAATATCCTTGCCTTTTATCCTTAAAGCATAATTTGCTTCGGGAACACCATATAATTTACAAAGAGTTTGCATTAGTGGTTTTTCTACTCTCTTTCCCGCAGTACTCCATAACCCACCTCTTAATTCTGCTCTTTTAACTGCCAAAGTATTTATTACAATCAAACTTTCACTAACATTTAAATCAACACTTACGCCTTTGAATTTGATAGTTAAAGTAAGTTCAAGATCGTGTTCTGTATCAACCAAATTCTTTATAGATTCATATAATGAATCATAATGTTCATTTGATGCATCAATCACTATTTCCTTTGTTGAGGAATTAAACATATTATGAATTGTCTTTTTATTCAATCCGGAGTTTATAGCAATTTCCTTAGCTGATAAATTTGGATTTAAAAAAGTTTGTTTATACCAATCAACAGTAATATCTTTACTTTTTAATTTTGCATCTACAATACATTTAAAAAAATCAATTGCGAATTGTAAAAATTCAGCGTTTATCAATGTTACAACTTCAATTCTATAATCTTTACCTTTCAACAATTTCTTAATTATATTTTTAGCAACTTGTTCTGTTATTGTCATATATTTTCCTTAATTATTTTTATAAAATTTTTTATGTCAGTAAAATTTGGCTGATTATTCTTTTGATTGAATAAATCATCTTGTTTAATTAAATCTTCTTTCATCCTATTTACATACTTTACTTCTTTTTCTATTAAGAAAAAATTTCTATTAAGATTAGCAGCAGTTCTTCCCAATGTTCCACTTCCTGCAAATGGATCGAAAATTAAATCATCAACAAAAGAATAATATTTTACAACCCTATTACATAATTCCATTGGAAAAACAGCACTGTGGATCCTATCGAAAGTAGGATCTATACGCCAAACATTTGTAGTTTCGTATTTATCTTGAACTTTGCTTTTCTTTATTTTATCCCAACTATATTGATGCATATTCCAGTCAATTAGTTTATCTGTCTTTTTTCTATAAACCATTAACATTTCAGTAATTGCGTTGGGTTTATAGCCTAATGGTTTTCGATGTTGTAAAAATCCTGCATTTCTATTTTTAACACTTGCTTCAGGTTTCATCCAAACTATATCGTCGATGAACTCCCAACCCATTTTGACTAAAAAAGGATGAATGTCATATGGGATAGGATATCTTTTACTTGCATGGGCACGACTTATTCTAGGAATTATAATTGGTGAAGTATTAAGTACAAAAAATCTACCTTCTTTTGTAACCCGATGAACTTCTTTAAAAACTTTCTCTAAAAATTTTAAATACTCATCATAACTTTGATAAATTGAATAATCTCTAGCATTGTAATAAGGCGGAGAAGTAAAGGTTAAGTGAACAGACTCATCTGGAACATATTTTAATGTTTCTAAAACATCCCCTTGAACAATAGTATTTTTTAAATATTTAGGGAATTCATCGTGCTTACCACTATTTTGTGAACCATAACTTACACCATTAATTTCCTTATTTATGACCTCTTTTATTAACTCATTTGGATGATTGAGTAATCTAGACAACTCTTTTTTAACTTGATCATGATTTAAAAAAACAAGTAATCCACGAATGGCTTGCATCACAACTTTTGGGTCTTTATCTGACAGTAATTTAATCAAGACAGGAATAGTTTTCTCGTTTCTTAATCGGCCAATAGCAGAAACCGATTCTCTTCTAACTTCAGTGCTTTCATCTTGTTTTGCAAATTTTACGAAAGTATCTAGCAAAGAAACATCGCCAATTTTTGCAAGATTTTTCAAAGCAAGAGATCTTATAGTTTCATTTTTGTTATTTAATAAATTCAAAAGTGGTTGTTTGCTATATCCATTTTTCAACCGACCTAACTTCTCCAACACATAAATAATAGTGCCGTCATTTTTAGTTTGCAAAAATGTTAAAAAAGCTTTCGTGTTATTTTTCAAACTATCAATCTGCTCTTTATTTATTTGTTTACTTAAAGTTGATCTATTCATATTTCTACTTTACTAAACTATCAACACCAACTCCAAACATCTTGGCAATTTTTGCCATAGCTTGAATCATCAATCTTATTATTACGCTTGATTCAATTTTGTTCGGTGTTGTATAAGGAAGTTTAAATTTTTATTTAATTTTATCAAAATATTTTGATTTTGTAAAGAAAAAAGTTTTTATAATTATTTATAAATAAATTAAAAAAAGATTATTATTTTTTAATAATATATTTTATAAAATAAAAAAATTTACGATATTAAAATCATAAAATATTTTATGAATGTAAAAATTAGCGGAGAGGACAGGATTCGAACCTGCGATACCTTTCGGTATACTTGCTTTCCAAGCAAGCGCACTAGACCAACTATGCGACCTCTCCATGTATATAAATATTTATTTTATTTAGCTTTTTCCGCCTTTGGCGGAACAAGCGCACTAGACCAACTATGCAAAACTTCCAAAATAACGCGATAACTATATCAAAATATTTACTCTTTGTCAATTATAAAAAGATGTGCTTTAAAAAAACACATCTTTAATTTTATTTTTATTTTTTTATAAAACCACTTTCCTTAAAATCTTTTATAATTTGAACAGCTGTATCAACACTATCTACAATTTGAAATAATTCATCATCTTCATCGCTAATAGCATTTAATTCATGATACATTATTTTTTTAATAAAAACTAATAAAGGTTCCCAAAAATCATGATCATATAATAAAACTGGTAATGGTTGCATTTTCTTTGTTTGTAATAAAGTTAAAACTTCAAATAATTGATGTAAAGTTCCAAAACCACCAGGAAAAAAGACAAAACCTTTTGAAGGAGCGGTAACTACAAATTTTCTAATATAAGGAAATTGAAAACCTAATGATCTAGTTAAATACTCATTCTTTCTTTCTTTATAACCATATTTCATATTTACTCCTATAGAAGCTCCCCCGTTTTCAAAAGCGCCTTTACTAACAGCTTCCATTATTCCTGGACCTCCTCCATTAACTACTTCAAATTTTTCTTCTGCAAGTTTTTTACCTAATTGATAAGCATTTTGGTAATATTTATTTTCATTATCTACACTCTTGGTACCAAGAACAGTTACTGCATCAACCATACCAGTTAAAAATTCCATACCTTCTACTAATTCTGCCATAATTCTAAATATTTTCCAATCAATTGTTGAGCCTTTTGTACTAAATCGTGAAGGAGATAATTCAGAAATATTTTCTTTATCTTTTGTAACTTTTATAAATTCAAAAGCTTCTTCAGCAGTTTCTACTAAATGCCAACTGTCTATAACCTCACTATCAACTGATCCAATAGTTACTGAACGCTTTTTCAAAAATTCCAAAAGTGGTAACCAAAAATCTTTGCCTACCAAAATAATTGGAATCTTTTCCATCTTTTTTAAATCAATTAAATCTACAATTTCAAAAAATTCATCCATTGTACCAAATCCACCAGGAAAAAAGACAAAAGCATTAGCTGGTGAAGTCAACATTACCTTGCGTGTAAAAAAATAATAAAAAGCTGTAGATTTAGTCACATAAGGATTGATTCGTTGTTCAAAAGGAAGTTGAATATTAATACTAATTGATTCGCCTTTGCCATCAAAAGCTCCATGATTAGCTTCTTGCATAATACCCGGACCACCACCAGTGATAGTAGTAAAACCATTTTCTGCTAAAATTTTTCCTAAATCATAAGCTATCTTACAATATTTAGAATCTGGAGCTAAGCGAGCAGATCCTAGAATTGTTACCTCATTTTTAAATTTAGATAAAAATTGATAACCTTCTACAAACTCTGCCATAATACGAAAAATACGCCAAGTATCACGATAATTTCCACTTTCATTAATACTAAAACTAAAATCTTTTTTTCCTTGACTAAGCATTTTTTTTATTTCTTCTTCACGCATAAATAATAAAAAATAATTAATAATTAATAATTAAATTAGAAAAACTTAAAAGTTTTTCATCTTCCAATCTTGATCCAATTATTTGCATACCTACTGGCAATTTTTTCTTGGTCAAACCAACAGGAATAGAAATTGCTGGTAAACCAGCTACAGCTGCTGGTGAAACAAAAATATCTGCTAAATACATAGATAAAATATCATCTTTCTTTTCTCCAAGCTTAAAAGCTGGAGTTGGTGTAGTTGGAGTTATCAGTAAATCTACTTCTTGAAAAACTTTTTCAAAATCTTGAATAATCAAAGTCCGAACTTTTTGCGCCTTACGAAAAGAAATATCATAATAATCAGCTGACAAAGCACAAGTCCCTATCATAATTCTTCTTTTTACTTCTTCATTCATACCTTCTGCTCGACTCTGGGCATAAACATTGTATAAATCTGATCCTTCTTTTCTTTCACCATAACGAATAGCATCAATCCGAGCCAAGTTTGAACTATCTTCACTTGATACAATAATATAATAAACTGGAATAGCATACTTAGTCATTGGCAAACTAACTGAAACAATTTCTAAATCTTTATTTTTTGAAATTTCTTTAATTTTATTTTCAATAATTTTTTTAACTTCTTCATCTATTCCTTCAATCTCAAAATATTCTTGAGGAATACCAACTTTTAATTTTTTATTTTTTACTTTTAATTTTTTATTTTTTACTTCAACAGTTGTAGCGTCTAAAAAATCTTGTCCTGCTATTATTTCTTGAATAATTTTGGCATCAGTAACTGATTTGGTGATTGGTCCAACAGTATCAAAAGAACTTGCCATAGGCATAACACCAAAACGAGAATTTATTCCATAACTTGGTCGTAAACCTACAACTCCACAAAAAGCAGCTGGTTGACGAATTGAGCCTCCAGTATCCTCAGCAATCCCAAAAATTGCCATATTATCTGCAATAGCAACTGCTGTTCCACCAGACGAACCACCAGAAACTCGTTTAATATCATGTGGATTTTTTACTGGTCCATACATACTATTTTCATTACTAGCTCCATGACCAAAAGTATCACAATTATTTTTACCAATTAAAACAGCTCCTTGTTCACGAATCTTTCTAATCACCGTAGCATCAAACGGTGGAACATAATTACTTAAAATTTTTGCAGCAGCTGTTGATAATCCATCTTTGGTAGAAATTGAATCTTTTACACAAAATGGAATTCCTGTTAAAATTTGTTGCTTACCAGATTTAATCATTTCATCTGCTCTCTCTGCTTCAACCAAAGCTTCTTTTTCAAAAACTGAAATAAAAGCATTAAGTTCTTTATTGCGTTTTTTTATTTGCGCTAAACAAGCCTGAGTAAGTTCTACACTAGTAAAATCACCTTTTTTTAAACCATCGTAACACTCTTTAATTGTCAATTCATTTATATTCATAAAATAAATACTTTATTCAACTTATATTCTATTCGTCATTATTATCAAATACTGCTTTTACTTTGAGTAAATTTCCCATTTTATCAGGAAAATTATTTATTAATTTTTGTTTATCTTCTTCTTCCCAAAAAGCTACTTCATCTTCTCGAACAACATCCTTCAAACCTGTTACTTGATAAGTTTCTGAAACTTGATCTGTGTTTACTTCATTTAACATTTCTATATAATCAAAAATAACTGATAATTGTTCAGTGTACATTTTCTTTTCTTCAGCAGATAAATTCAATCGTGCCAAAGTAGCAATTTTTTCAATTTCTTTTAAAGTTAATTTCATATTTTCTAAATATATTTTATCAAAAAAAATAAAAAATGACAAATGAAAAACTCCACCGAAGCAGAGTTTTTATTATTTATTAATTTTTTTATTATTTCAAAGCAAAAGTTACAGAAACAGTAGCTGATATTTCTTTTTCTTTGGTACTCAAATCATAAGCGCCATAATCACTAATATCAATAGAATTTGGTGGTAAAATTTGAATCACCCCTGTCTTAGCATTTATTAAATTTCCTACTTTAGAACCAGTTCCACTTACCATTGCTTTTGCTCTCACATAAGCATCTTTGGTAGCTTCAGCAAATAATTCTGGTCGTAATTCATTTAATTTAGTATAAAAATATTCTGTATTTTGATAATCAGGTACAATTCCTAAATTCAATAAATCCGTAGTTTGATCAGATAATTTTTCAATAATTGAAATATCATTGCTTTGAACTTTTACATTTTGAACTACATTGTAACCAATAATATTTTGTGTATAACCCCAACCAACTAATTGTTCATAAACTGGATTAATTTGCACAGTTAAAAAATTAATATCTTCTTCTTTTATTCCCAAATCTTTTAGATAATTAGTTAATTTTGTTTTGATAGAAGTATTTTGCTCTAAAGTTTGTTTTAAATTACGAATGTCAGCTCGATTGGTAAAGGAAGCATTCCATTTTCCCAAATCAGCAATCACACTTTTCTTTACTGAACCAGTTACGGTCAAACCATTGGTTTTGGCTCTGGTTCCCATTTCATAACCATGAATAAAAAGACCAACCACCAAAGCTACAGCTAAAATTACTACTGAATACAAAATTGTTTTTTTGTAATCCATATTTTTTTAATTAAAATTAATTATTTAATAAATTTATAAATTCTTTTTCACTTAAAATTTTTATCCCCAACTCCTTAGCTTTATTATACTTGATTCCCGGTTCTTTGCCAACTATTGTATAGTTAGTATTTTTACTAACCGAAGAAGAGATCTTTCCACCTAAGTTTCTAATTTTCTCTTCTGCTTCATCCCGACTCATAGTTTCCAAAGTTCCAGTCAATACAAATATTTTTCCTTCAAATTTATTATTCCCCATTCCTTTTTCTATATTCTTTATTATTACTCCATTGTATAATAAATCTTCAAGCAATTTTTTATTTCCTTCATCTTGAAACCAATTATAAATAGATTCTGCCACTCGCGGACCAACATCATTTACAGTTTGTAATTCTTCTAAATTCGCTGCTTGTATTTTTTTTAATGTTCCAAAATGTTTAGCTAAACGAATTGCAGTTTCTTCACCCACATGCCGAATACCCAGAGCATAAATAAAACGATTCAAAGGTTGAGTTTTAGCTCGATCAATAGCTTCAATTAAATTATCAGCAGACTTTTCAGCAAATCCTTCTAAATCTTTTATATCACCCTTAACAAGAGTAAATAAATCAGCTACATTTTTTATTAAACCTTCATTCATCAATTGTTCTACAATTTTTTCTCCCAAACCCTCAACATCAAAAGCGTTTTTAGAAACAAAATGTCTAATATTTTCCAATTTTTTGGCAAAACATTTTTTATTAGTGCAAAACAAAGCTACTGATTTTTCATTTCCCTTTCCCCCAATTAAAGATCTTTTTACTTCTGAACCACAGATTGGACAAACTTTTGGTTCAGCAAAAATTCTTTCTTTTCCAGTTCTTAATTTATCCAAAACTCTAATTATTTTAGGAATAATATCACCAGCTTTTTCTACAATTACATAATCACCAATCTTCACCCCCAATCTCTCAATCTCATCAAAATTATGCAAAGTCGCATGAGTAACTGTGGTGCCAGCTAACTGAACTGGATCCATAAAAGCTACTGGTGTCAAAGCTCCAGTACGACCAACTTGAACAAAAATATCTTTGATCTGAGTTTTACCTTGTTCAGCAGGAAATTTATAAGCAATTGCCCAGCGTGGCGCTTTACCAGTAAATCCAAGAGCTGATTGATATTTTTTTTGATTAACTTTGATAACCATACCATCAATCCAAAATTCAAATTTATCACGCATTTTTTCTATTTTTTTATAAAATTCAAAAATCTCATTAAGATTTTTACAAACTTGCCAATTTTTATCTGTCAAAAAACCTAATTGTTTTAAATATTCTAATTCTCCAGCTTGAGTAGAAATAAAACCATCAGCTTGAGTAAATTCATCAACTAACGAAGAAGTTAAAAAAGTTTGTTGTTTTTCATGAGATTTTTCAGTTTGATTAAAAATAACAGCTGAAGAAATATCATAAGCTGTCAAAGATAATTTTCTTTGTCTAACAATTTTTGGATCAAGTTGCCGAATAGTTCCAGCAGCTGCGTTTCGTGGATTAGCAAATTCTGGTTCATTATTTTTTTTACGCTCTTGATTTAATTTTTCTAACATTTTTGAACCAAGCCAAACTTCTCCTTCAACTATCAAACTTACTTTTTCTCTTAATCGTAAAGGTACCGAATGAATTGTTTTTATATTATTAGTAACATTTTCTCCAACTTTACCATCACCACGAGTAGCCGCTGTTTTGAGTACACCATTCTCATAAGTCAATACTATATGCAAACCATCAATTTTTAATTCACAACAATATTCTAAATCTTTTGGTCTATGTCCTAATTGTTTTTCTAAATAATTTAAAATACGATCTTGCCAATCCTCCATCTCTTTTTCATTAAAAGCATCATTAAAAGACCATTGAGGAACAGAATGAATTACTTTTTCAAATTTTTCCAAAGGTTCACCTGCCACTCGTTGAGTTGGTGAATCAGCCGTAATTAATTCGGGATATTGTTCTTCAATTTTACGCAATTCCTCCATCATCCCCTCATACATAGCATCTGTTACTTCTGGATCATTCAAAACATGATAACGATAACGCAAATCATCTATTTGTTCATGAAGTTTTTTTACTTGTTGTTGTAAATCTTTATTAACCATAAAATCATTTATTTTTATTATTTATTTTCTATATTTTATTTTAAAAAACTAATATACCACTTTATAATCTTTTCTCCCCAAAACATAGTTACAAAAGTACCAATAGTTAAATAAACTCCCAAAGGAACTTCACTTTTCATATTCTTTTTATTTTTGATTATTAAATATAAACCTGATAAAGCTCCTAAAATATAAGAAACAAACAAAGCTAATAAAATATTTGGCCAACCTAGAATTATCCCCAACAAAAATCCTAAACGAACATCACCACCACTAATCCACTTACCTTTAGAAATAATATATTGAAAAAAGAAAAAACCACTACCAACCAAAGCTCCAATTAACATTTTATACCAAATATTCCAACCTGTAAAAAGAGAAAAAATAAATAATAAAGCTGATAAAAACCAAACTGGTAAAGTCAAAATTTCTTTGTATTTAAGATCATAAACAAAAATAAAAATTAAAAAAGATACTATCAACCAATCACGAATCATTTCTAAATTTAAAAAAATATTTTGTTGCTGATGCCACCAAGCAATAAATAAAAATAAAAGTCCGGTTATTAATTCTATTATTGGATATTGCCAAGATATTTTTTTAAAACATTTTCTACATTTACCACGCAATAAAATAAAACTTAATAATGGAATATTATCAAACCAACTTATAAACACCTGACAATTAGGACACATTGATCTTCCTTGAATCACACTAATATTTTTTCTCTTGCGCCAAACACAAACATTGAGAAAACTACCAATAGCTAATCCCAAAATAAAAACTAATATATATTGAATTATGTTTAACATAAAATTATTTAAAACCACAAAAATTATACAACAAAAGCCCTCTTTTTAAAAGAGGGCTTAATCATAAATTTATGATTATAAACTTTTTTAATCACCAGCTGGAGCTGCAGTACTACCACTACCTGTGATACCAGATGGAGTAGCTGTAATAGTACCTGCTATACCATTAATTTCTTTTTCTAACCGAGCTGTAATAGTATAAGACAGTTTATCTTCTGATGCATTATAAATATAAATATAAGAACCAGAATTTTGTGGATCTTTAGGCACTAAACCCATATAAGCATTTTCACAATTAGCACCAGCAAAACCACTAACATTTAAACAAATACCACGATTAGTCTCTGTATCAATACCTAAAACAAGATTAGTATCTCCAGGATAATTACCTTGATCAGTGTAAAATAATTCTAAAGCAGTTTGTACTTGTTTGATATCAGACAATCTCTTTGAATCACGAGATTTTGCACGAGCAGAACCAAGAGCAACAACAGATAAAGTAGACAACAAACCAATGATAGCAATAACTACCAAAAGTTCAATCAATGTAAAACCTTTTTTATTCATATTTTCACCCCCTTTCTATTTTTTGTAATCATTTTAAAAATTTAAATTTTTAAAATTTTTCTTACTTTTTCTACCACTTCTGAGGGTTTGAAATGAGCCTTAATTAAATAATCTTCAGCTCCCATTTCTAGACCTTTTTCTACATCATCTTTTTGACCTAAATTGGTTAATAATATAACTGGAATATCTTTTACTTCAGAATTTTCTTTTTTTAATTCAGTCAAAACTGCAAAACCATCTTTCTTGGGTAATAAAATATCCAACAAAATAATATCTGGTTTTTTTCTATTAGCTTCTACAATCGCTAAATCACCATTTTCTGCATGAACCACTTCAAAACCTTCCATAGCAAATTTTGTTTTATAAATATTAGCCAAAAAGACATCGTCTTCAACCAATAAAATATTAATTTTTTTTTCTGTCATATTTTTGATAATTATTTATATACTTTTAATTATATATAGCAAATTTAATTATAACAAAAATAATACTTTATGTAAACTTATTTTTCAATATTACGCAATGCCAAACCAATAGCCACTGACATTCGTGGTCCCAACCTATCTAATAACATTTTCAAACCATCTTGATGTACCACTCTAGCCCAAGGATCACCTATAAAAACTCTAGTATCAAAATTTTTCTTTAATTCACTTCGTAAAAATGGCAAAATAGATGAACCGCCAGTTAAAATAATTTTTTCTAATTTTCTATCTTGATTACCACTTAAACTAAAATAAATTTCAAAAGAATTAGCAATTTCTTTTACCACAGGATCAATAAAACTCTTAAAAATCTGTTCATCAATATTTGGTATTTGAGAAAGATCTTGTTTTATTTGTTCAACATCTTCTTTATTTATACCCAAATTTTTTTGTAAAATATTATTAACTGTATTACCGCCAATATTCACACTTCGATGCACCATTGGTAAACCTTCATCCATGATAAAAAAACTTGTTCTTTCGGCGCCAATATCAATAACCATGCAAGTGCCTTTATCTTTACCAACCAAAGATCTTTGTAAAGCAAAAGCTTCAGTTTCTAATTCTTTTAATTCTAAACCAGCTTTTTGAAAAATAGCTGTATAAAAAGCTACCAGAGATTTAGGAGCAGCTGTAACCAAAATTTTTATGGTTTTATCTTTTGTGTCTTTTTCTTGAGGAATCTTTTGGTGTACCAATTGCATTTCTTCAATAGGAATAGGAAGCATCTTTTTTACTTGCGCTCTCACAATATGATTTATTTCTTTATCTTCTACTTTGGGTAAATTCAAAACTGTGTGAAAAATATAAGAAATTGGCAAACTGGCAGTAGTTTGTTTGGTAGTAACTTTAGCTTCTTTTAATAAAGATTTCAAAATATTAGCATATTCTTCTACCCGAGGATCTTCAATAGTAGGAATATCTTTTTTAGGTTTTTTTAATTTTCTAGAACCAAGTTCATCAACTAAATCTTCTGGACTCTTGTCAATTTTTTCTGATATATAAATATTTAATTTTTTTTCAGCAATACCATAAGTCCAAAGTTGTGCGCGACCTTTGGTTTTTTTTAATTCTACAATTTTTATTCCTCCTGCCCCGAGATCTACCCCGAGATAAGATTCTTTATTTCTAAAAAAACTCATAAACAAAATAATTTATTATATTATAGCATAATTATTTAATTAGAGCTAATATATCCACAATCTAATAATTATTAATTTTTTAAATCATTCTATTTACTACTCTCTAAAAAACCAGTATAATATATTTACTATGAATTTATTTTTATATAATACTTTATCTAAAGAAAAAGAAAAATTTAAACCTTTAAAAAAAGGTTTATTTAATAAAGAAGAAGTTGGACTCTATACTTGCGGTCCAACTGTTTATAATTATGCTCATATTGGTAATTTAAGGACTTATGTATTTGAAGATATTTTGAAAAGAACTTTGAAATATAATAACTACAAAATAAAACATGTCATGAATATTACTGATGTAGGACATTTAACTGATGATGCTGATAATGGAGAAGACAAACTAGAAAAAAGTGCTCAACGCGAAGGAAAAACTGCTTGGGAGATTGCCAAATTTTATACTAAAAAATTTCAAGAAAATCTTCATGATCTAAATATTGAAGAACCAGATATTTGGTGTCGTGCTACTGAACATATTCCAGAACAAATAAAATTAGTTCAACAATTAATTGATAAAGGGGTTACTTATGAAACAAGTGATGGTATTTATTTTGATACTACAAAAATAAATGATTATGGTAAAATGGCTAATCTCAAAAATCAAAATTTAAAAGCTGGAACTAGAGTAAAAATAGGAGAAAAGAAAAATCCTCATGACTTCGCTCTTTGGAAATTTTCTCAACCTAATGAAAAGCGTCAAATGAAATGGGAAGCTTTTGGAAAAAAAGGTTTTCCTGGTTGGCATCTTGAATGTTCAGCTATGAGTATGAAATATTTAGGTGAACAATTTGATATTCATTGTGGAGGCGTAGATCATATACCAATTCATCATACTAATGAAATTGCTCAATCTGAAACTGTAACTAACAAAAAACCTTGGGTTAAATATTGGCTACATGGTGAATTTTTGATTATTGATAACGATAAAATGGCAAAATCAGCAGGAAATTTTATTACTCTTGATACACTTAAAGAAAAAAATATTGATCCACTCGCCTATCGTTATTTTTTATTACAAACTCATTATCGTAAACAATTAAATTTTTCTTGGGAAGCTCTAGAAGCTGCCCAAAATGGTTTACATAATTTATATAAAGAAATTCTTAAAATAAAAAAAACAGCTAACCAATTACCAAAAAATAAAAATTTATTAAAAAATAAATTAGAAACTGAAGAAAAATTAAATAAAAAAAATTTAAAAATCTTTCAAGAAACAATTAATAATGATTTAAATACACCAGCAGCTCTATCTTTTCTTTGGCATTATATAAAAGATGTTCCTTTACTAGAAAAAATAAAATATAAAACTATTTTAGATTTTGACAAAATTTTTGGACTTGGTTTAGCTAATATAAAAGAAACTACCCAAATTGAAATTCCCAAAAATGTTCAAAAACTTTTAAAAGATCGTTTAGTCGCTAGAAAAAATAAAAACTGGACAGAATCAGATAGATTACGAGATGAAATTAATAAACTTGGTTTTAATATAGAAGATACCAAAGAAGGACAAAAAATCACGAAATAAATCGTGATTTTTTGTTTGTTCCCGACGAGTATTTATCTTTTAAGACAATTACCCGTCGAGATTCTTGAATCATTAATAAATGACCACCTCCTTTGGTAGTATCTTGAAAAATTTTAAATAAAAAATGAATTCAAGATAAACTTTTGGACGAAAAATGCACAACAATCGTGTGGATTTTATGAGACGCTCTATATTCGTCTCATCAACAAATACAATGGCATAGATCTTTAAAATACTATTATCTGCCACTCGAGGATTAGTCACTAAATAATGAAAATCCTCAATTGTCATATCTTCCACACAAATTTCTTCAACTTTTTCTTCATCCATAAAAACCTCCATCAAAAGCCTCATCATATTAAATTAACAAAAAATAAAAAATAAGCAAGTATTTTATCAACAATTATTAACAATAAATAGCTCTTTTAAGTTTTTTCTGCTATAATATAACCATCATAATTTATCTGTTTTTATTTACAGAGAATTTTTCTGTATTTATGCCAAACCAAAAACCAAATCAAAAAGAAAATTTTGACAATAAAAATTTATTAGACCATCTTGATAAAAATGAGACTGGTTTTATTAATTTAGAAAATAAACCTGTTCAACCAGAATCATTTTCTTCTACAGAAAATATTTTACCTACACCAGAAAAACCAATAGAATTTAAAGAAGGTTTAAAAACTGAAAAAGCAGAAAAAGAAGGTTTTGTGGAAGAAAGTATAGAAAATTTAAAAAAGAAATTAAAAAGTAGCAAAAAAAAACCTACACAAATACCTCAAATACGCGATGAAGTTACAGTTGCTATTGAAAAAATTATGGAAGAAGATTTACATGATGTTTTCAAAGAGCTTACTCCTATTCAACAACAAGAATTCAAATTAAAAGGTGAAAAAACAGCTAGTGAAATACGCTTTCTTTTGAAAAAAACTCATGTCAAAGTAAAATCTATTTTTCATCTTCTCTTGGAATGGCTAAAAATGCTTCCTGGAATAAATAAATTTTTCTTAGAACAAGAAGCTAAAATTAAAACCGACAAAATACTTGCAATGAAAGAATTAAATAAAAAATAATTAATATGTTTCTCTTTCAATTTGCCCCTACTTACCAAAACAATTTCACCACTCCCAACTCTATAAATAATACTTTTTTTTGGATTGTAATTATTTTTATTATTTTAATAGTTATTATTGGTGGAATTTTTATTTTACGCTCTATTTTGCGTTTTCGAAATAGAGAAAATAAAGCTTTTTATCGAGTGATCTTGCAAATTTTAGTTCCTAAAGAAAAAAAATCTGAAGGACAAGGTGGACAAATAGGACAAGAAGATCGATTAGAACAAATTCGTGAAGAAATTGGTTTAACTGAAACTTTATTTTCTACTATTGCTGGACTCAATCCACAAAAAGGTTTTTTAAATTGGATTCGTGGACGCAATGATCATTTTGCTTTTGAAACAGTTGTTCACAATGGACTTATTACTTTTTATGTAGCAATTCCACAACGCATGAAAAATTTTGTAGAACAACAAATAAATGCTCAATATCCTCATGCGCAAATTGATGAAATGATAGATTATAATATTTTTACTGAAAAAAGTACTATTGTAGGAGCTTATTTAAATTCTAAAAGAAAACATTTTTTTCCTTTCAAAACTTATAAAACAATAGAATCTGATCCTTTATCTTCTCTTTTAAATGTTTTATCCCAAGTAAAAGAAGATAATAGCTCTATGGCTATTCAATATGTTATTCGTTCAGCAAACAAAAATTGGCGACGCCCTGGTATTCATGTTGTTCGTGAAGTTAAAAAAGGTGAAAAATTTGAAAGAATTGCTCAATCCAGTATTTTTATGTTTGAATTAAAAAAGATTTGGAAAGAATTTAGCAAAAGTTTTCAAAAAACAGAAAATCAAATGGATAAACAACCTTACCAAATTACTTCTATGGAAGAAGAAATGTTAAAAGGTATTGAAGAAAAACTTTCCAAAGGAGGCTTAGATATCAATATTAGAATCTTAAGTTGTTCTGACAATCCTGATACTGCTAGAATTAATTTAGATAATATTACTAATGCTTTTTCTCAATATAATCATTATCGTTATGGTAATGAATTTTATGCTGTTATTCCCAAAACTCAAACTCAAATTATACAAAATTTTATTTATAGATCTTTCAATGAAAAAAGAAAATTTGTAATCAATACTGAAGAAATGTCTAGTTTTTGGCATTTACCTCTTCATTCTACTGAAACTCCAAATATCAAATGGCTGAGCGCTAGAAAAGCTCCCCCACCTCCAAATCTACCAACCTCTGGTCTGCTTCTTGGTCATGTAGATTATCGTGGTCAAGATGTAAAAGTTTTTATGAAAAATGATGATCGGCGTCGTCATCTTTATGTTATAGGAAAATCCGGTGGTGGAAAATCTGTTTTTATTGAAAACTTAGCAGTTCAAGATATTCAAAATGGTAAAGGAGTTTGTATAGTAGATCCTCATGGAGATTTTGCTGAATATGTACTCCAACATGTACCAAAAGAAAGAGCTGATGATGTAGTTATTTTCAATCCTTCTGACATGGATCGACCTGTTGGTCTCAACATGCTTGAAGCCAAAAGTGATGATCAAAAAGATTTTGTTATTCAAGAAATGATTGGTATTTTTTATAAATTATTTCCACCAGAAATGATTGGACCAATGTTTGAACATAATATGCGTAATGTAATGCTTACTCTCATGGCTGATCTTGATGATCCTGGAACTGTCATTGATATCCCGCGTATGTTTACTGATGATGATTATGTTAAAAAATATCTAAAAAAAGTTAAAGATCCAGTTGTTAGAGCTTTTTGGGAAAAAGAAATGGCCAAAACCTCTGATTTTCATAAATCAGAAATGCTTGGTTATTTAATTTCCAAAGTTGGTCGTTTTGTTGAAAACGAAATGATGCGCAATATCATGGGACAGCAAAAATCTAGTTTTGATTTCCGAGAAATAATGGATAAACAAAAAATCTTAATAGTTAACCTTGCTAAAGGAACTACTGGTGAAGTTAATGCTAAATTATTAGGTATGATTATTGTTGCAAAATTACAAATGGCAGCTATGGGTAGAGCTGATCTACCAGAAGATCAGAGAAAAGATTTTTATCTTTATATTGATGAGTTTCAAAACTTTGTAACTGACTCAATTTCAACTATTTTATCCGAAGCTCGTAAATATCGTTTAAACTTAATTATTGCTCATCAGTATCTTGGTCAATTAATTGACGAAAAAGGTAAAAGTAATATTAAAGATGCTGTACTAGGTAATGCTGGTACTATGTGCAGTTTTCGTATTGGTCCAGATGATGCAGAAATCTTAGCCAAAGAATATGCTCCAACTTTTGGTTCTTATGATTTATTAAATGTAGAACAATTTACTTGTTACACCAAACTTTTAATTGATAATACTGCTTCAAAACCATTCAATATGAAAACTTATCCGCCAACTGAAGGTAATGTAGAACTTGGAAATGCTATTAAAGAACTCTCTCGTCTTAAATATGGAAGAGACAGAGCGATTGTGGAAGCAGAAATATTAGAAAGAACCCAACTCGGTAGTTCAGAAGGTATTAGTAAAACTGATATGATAGAACCTTCTTTATAAAAAAAATTAACAAAAATCACCAACTAAACTTTGGTGATTTTTATTTTAATAGAACATTATTTATTTCTCAATTTTCCCTTTATTCACCCTTGCCTATCTCGCCATAGCTTAAGCAAAGGCGAAACCTGTCTCGTTAAAAGCGGAAAGAATTATTCCCTCCTTGCCTGTCTCGTCAAAATGACGGAAAAGGAGTAGGTTCATCTCGCCAAAGCTTAAGCGGAGGTGGAAGAGGTGTTGGCAAACACAATTGTCATTTCCGTCCCCACCTACGCGAGAATAAACTCCGACGAGAATCTATAAACAATGAACTTATAATATTTTATTATTATCAACCAACATCCCTCTTATTTTCTCCTTAAGAGAAGAATGAAAAGAATTAGTTTTTATATTTCAATAATTGTTTTATCACCAATAATCATTTTATGTCCTTCTTCTTCCTCTAATTTGCGTTTTTTTAAATTAACGCCTTTACCAATCAAACTATCAGAAATTTTAATATCACAATCAATCATTGCTCCATCCAAAACAATAGAATTTTTAATCTTAGCTTGTCTAATATTAGAACCTGTACCAATTGTAACATATGGACCAATTTCACAATTTTCCAAAAAACAATTTTCTGCTACAATGGCTGGACCAATTATTTTTACATTCTTACCTATTTGAGTACCTATACCAACAAAAACTTTACCTTCAATTTTACTAGAAGCATCTAACATGCCATGATTGGAAAAATCTCTTTCAATAGCTTGATCTAATAATAATTTATTAGCCATAAGTAAATCCTCTGCTCTACCAGTATCTTTCCAATAACCTGAAATTTCTTTATGATCGACTTTATAATTATTTTTCAAAAAATATGAATGAATATCAGATATTTCATATTCTCCTCGTGGACTTTTTTCTATTTTATCAAAAACTTCAAAAAATACTTTTGGTCCATAAAGATAAATTCCTGTTTGCGCTAAATTATCTGGTGGATCACTAGGTTTTTCTTTGATGTCAATCAACTTACCACTGTCATCAAAATATGGCACTCCAAAATGACGAGCATCTGGAACACGAGCAAAAGCCAACATACAATCCAATTTATCTTTTTCAAATTGTTCTACCATTTCTGGTAAATTACCAAGAATAATATTATCAGACAAGAAAAACATAAATGGTTCATCACCAATAAACTCTTGAGCACATTTAACTACATGAGCAATTCCTTGTGGTCCGCCAGTTTGTTCAAAAAATCTTATTTTTATTCCCCAATGTCCCCCATCACCAATATATTTTTGTAATTCAGTTTCACCAGGATTAGTGTTAATAAAAATTTCTTCTATTCCAGCTTCAACAGCTCTTTCAATAGCATGAAAAATCATTGGTTTATTTGCCAAAGGTAATAAATGTTTATTAATTGTTGTAGTGATTGGATACAAGCGTGTTGCTCTACCACCACCTGTTAAAATTGCTTTACGAATCTTCATAAATTTATTACCAAAAAATAAAAATACGCACGATTAACCAATAATACAATCCCATTATAGGATTAGCTACATATTTTACTAAACCACTTTCTACTTCTTTTTCTTGAAAATTAATACCCGAAACTGTATGTTTCAATAAATAACGATCACTCACTTGACGAATACTTTGAATATATTTACGCTTTTTAAGCCAAAGCTGCCAATTAGACCATTTTAACCAATATTTATATACTTCCACTCTCTTTTTTACATAACCATTTTTTATACTAAATAACCATAAACCAAATTCTAAAATAATTCCTATTGGAAAAAGAAGTAATAAAGTTGGCCAACGAAAAAACATCAACATAACAGCATGTCTATTTCTTTCCATAAAGAAAAATTTATCAACACTTCTACCAAATTGATATTTATGATAAAAAATTGAATCTCTCACAATTTTTATTTTATATCCTGCAATTCGTAAACGCAAACACCATTCTAAATCCTCATGATACATAAAAAAATCTTTATTCCACATACCAAATTTCTTAATCAAATCAACTTTTACCATCATGCCAGCGCCACTAGCATAATTCACTTCAGCTATTGCAGGTAATTTTACATTTTGAATTTTTTCTCTATAACCATGACAAAAACCAAATCCTAAATAATGAAAATCATTACCAGCAGAATTGATCAACTCAGTTTCTGGATAAAGCATTATCAATGATTGAGCAATACCAATTTTTTCATCATTCTCAAAAGCTTGTACCAAAGGTTCCAAAGCATTACTAGCAAAAAAACCATCATTATTATGATAATAAACATAATCAAAATTATTCTGAATTGCCCATTCAGTACCAACATTATTACCTCCAGCAAATCCAAGATTTTCATTTTGTGACAAAATTGTTACATGAGGAATTTCTTTTCCTGATAATGGAACTACTGTTTCTTCAAGATAACGAACAAAAGATCCTTCCACAGGATGAGGATTACTAACAATCACTAACTCAATCTTATCTTTTGGATAAGTCATGCGTTTCAAAGCTGAAACCATATCATCTATATATGATTGATTGTGATAATATAATAAATAAATAATTGCAATTTTTTTAAATTCATTCTGAGCCAAAGGCAAAGAATCTTTTTTCTCTTCAGGCATAATTAATTAAATAATTTTGAACTAGATTTTAACAAATTAACCACATTATTTTATAATTTAATAATAATTCTCTTATCATCTTTGGACTATCCCAAAATAAGTTTATTAAATTTTTTTACCTCGCCACTTCCACATATATTTAAGCCAACTACTTAGATGAACACGGGCTAATTTATTTTTTATTAAAGCTTTAAAAATTCCAGGAACTTTTGCTGAACCACGACCATGAGCATGCTTAATAACAATATCATGAACATAATAAACTGGCCAATGAGCTTCCCACATTCGTCGACACCAATCACTGTCTTCAGCATACATCCAAAAACGATTGTCAAACATTCCCACTTCTTTGACAGCTTTATTCCTAACAAACATTGCTGAACCCATAATCCAATCTACTGGTCTAGTACTATTATGATCAAAATCTTTCATCAAAAAATTATCATTCATCTTATTTCGCAATTTTTCTCCACCAATCTTGGTACGACTAAATACTGGTTGCCAAAAAGAAGGAAAACGATAGCAAGAATACTGTAAAGAACCATCCGGATAAATAATCTTTGGACCAATCATACCAATTTTATCATGTTTTTCCATATAATCAAACATCTTTTTTATAGCATTTGAATTTGGTAAAAATTCAGTATCAGGATTCAAAGCAAAATAATATTTAGCCTCACAAGATTCCATGCCAGCATTTTGAGCATGTCCAAAACCTTCATTTTCTGGCATTTGAATAAAATTAACTTCTGGATATTTTTCTTTTAGCAATTCAGCAATTCCATCATGAGAAGCATTATCCACTACTGTTACTATAATCTCTAAACCTGAATCTTTGGTATCCAAAAATAAAGAAGTTAGACATTTATCAATATCATCTTTCATTTTATAATTTACAATTACAATATTTATATCTTTCATAACATTGATTAAAAATTTACATTCAAATAAAAGCCTAAACTATAAATTAAACAAATAAAAACAAATTACTTATAAAATTATTATAATTTCTACAATTTTTTATTTCCACCATTGTCTAATTTCCTTCCAACTAATTTTTCTTTTTTTAATAATTTCTTTTCTCTTATTTTTTAAATCTTTCCTCATTTGCCAAACCTCTTTTAAACCTTTCAAAACTGAACTATCAAACAATAAAAAATAACCAAACTTCTTTAATTCATACCATAATATCGGAAAAAAATCAAGTAAAAAATTTTGCCAATATTCATTTTTATAAAGTGTCATTAAATGATTTTTATAACTATGATATTTCACCCAATCTGATTGTTTTTGCTTACTTTTCCAAGCAGATCTATCATCCATTTCTTTTGGTCCAGCTCCCGCTCGATCATGATAAGCTACTACATCTAATAAAACCCTATTTACCAAACCATGAGATAACATTCGGAAAGCTAAATCTACATCTTCTTTATAAGAATGGTAACTTTCATCAAAAATTTTTCCTTGTAACAAAATTTTACTAATCGTTAATTGACGAAACATTGGAAAAGCTCCAGATAAACCAAAAGTTTCTAAAATATTATTAGAAAAATTATTTTTTATTTCTGTCCAATTCTTTTGCGTATATTGTTCAATCACTCGTCTATTTCTAAAAATTTTCAAACCAAGAGAATCAACTAAATCTGTAAAACTTTTATTTAATTCATAATCCTTTGTCCATAATCCAGAACAATCCCAACGCATTAATCTTGGACTTACTCCTGCAATCTCTTTATTTTCATCCATAAATTTCACCATCTTCTCTAAACAATCTGACATAAGATACATATCTTGATTAAGTAATAATACATAATCATTTTTAATTTTTGACTTTTGATCTTTAATCTCAAACAATTGATTGTGCCCTCCAGCAAATCCCTTATTTTCCTTATTTATTATCAATTCATAAGCAAAAGAAAAATTCTGTAATTCATGTTTTATTTTTTCTACTGTATCATCAGTTGAAGCATTATCAAGAATAATCAATTTAAAATTCTTAAAAGTTTGATTTCTAAGAGATTCAAAAAGATAAGGAATATATTTACTCCCGTTCCAAGTAACTAAATGAATAAATAACTTCATAAATATATTTAGATTATTCTAAACAAAATAAATATTAATAAATAAAATCAAAGAAATTTCTTGAGATATTTCAATTATACTTAACCTGATAAATTACTAATTTTATCATTTATCCAAGCTAAAACTAAACCAAATGGTCTAGCGATTGCAATCCATATCCACTTATACCAAGGTTCCCATTTTTGAAAATAAGTTAACATGGAGCGCGTAAAATTCTTTTGTTTCCAATAATTAGCTCGTTTTTTAAAACTCTGACCAATAAAATCTACACAAGAAACAATCGGTGTATAAACAACTTTATATCCAGCTTGCCAAACTTCTCGACAAATATCTACATCCTCAAACCAAATAAAATAACGAGGATCAAAAGCCCAACCTAATTTTTCATACACTTCTCTTCGCATCATCATAAAAGATCCTCGAACTGAAGGAACTTCTTGTTCTTTATTTGAATCAAAATCTTTCATATAATAATTATTCAAAATTTGTGGCAATAAATGCGGAATTTTGAATATCAAAACTAACATTTCCCACACTTTGGGAAATCTTCGTGGTCGAGCCTCAACATTAAAATTTCCTTGTTCATCAATAAGTTTACAACTTGCTAAGCCTACCTCAGGATGTTTTCTCATCCACTCTACCATTTTATCTAAACTTCCTTCTTTTACTTGCATGTCTGGATTCAAAAATAATAAAAATTCTCCAGTAGAAATTTTAGCGCCTTGATTATTAGGAAAACCAAAACCAGTATTTTTATTATTTTTAATTAATTTTACTTGTGAAAAATCTTGTTCAATAATTTCAATCGTTTTATCTTTGGAAGCATTATCAATAATAATTTGTTCAAAACTAATATTTTTACAACCAGAAATAACCGATTTTATCTGTCGGCCAATTTCTTTTTCTGCATTCCAAGTAACAGTAATAATTGAAAGATCCATAATTTATTTTTTCATTTGTTCTTTAAAATAATCAACAAAAGGAATAGCGGTAGGATCAATATTCTTTAATAAAGCAGAATAATAACTAGCATAACTTCCCAATACTAAAATTTCAAAAGCTTGTAAAAATTTACTTTTTTCTTGACAAGTATAAGTTATATTTATTATTTTATTTTTTTCTAAAACTTTCTTAGTTACTAAAAATCTTTTTTGTATTCTTTTATCATAAGCAAAAGAATTTATAAAAACAAACAATAAATCTTTTTGATTGCTTTTGGGATTGATCATGCCTTCCATTAAATGATGATTAAGTTCTGGAATGGCAAAAAATCCAGCAAAGCGTTTAGCATTTTCATTCATTTGATTAGCAGCAATATGAATATTTCCTATTAAATGTTCAGCTCCTACATACCAAACTGATTTATTCAAAGTATGTTTAGCTAACCATTTAGCAGGATTTTCTTTTTCTGGAGTTAAAACTCCAAACAAAGTATCATAATAAGCCAAAGTTTTAATTATTTCTTTTATTTGTTTTTTAGAAATTTTTAATATTCCTAATTTAGAAAATAAAATTAATTGACCAACAATTGAATAACCTAAACCCATCCGCGGTGAACCACAAGGATTATTTTCTGTAGTAAAAATCAAAGCAGGATATTTATTTTGTTTGGCAATTTTAGCTAATTCTCCACCAGTGCTAATCACTGCAATTTTAGCTTTCTTTTGTTTCGCTTCTTTAATAGCTGACAAAACTTCTTCCGTAGTGCCAGAATAACTTGAACCAATTACCAAAGTTTTATTATCTACAAAACTAGGAATATGATAATCATTTACTATTTTCAAAGGATATTTTAATTCTTCAACAAATAAAGTTTTAATTAAATGAGCTCCTAAAGCTGAACCTCCCATCCCCAAAACAACAATTTTATTAATATTTTTATAATTCGTAGGAATAAATAAATTTTGACTAAAATTATAAACTTGTTCTACTTGTTTAGATAAAAGTTGAAGACTACCAAGCATATTCCCAGAATCTAATTTTTTAATAGCTTTGATATCATCTAAAATATTTTTTTTCATATTTTTATTTAAAAATTACCTTTATATAATAACAAAAACTAACTAACTTGTAAAATAACAAAAACAGCCTATTTTAAGCTGTTTTTGAGTGCGCTGTTGGACAATACTGCCCAACAGCTATCCTCCTAACAAAGAACTGTGAAATAACAGTTGGTCAGACTGCACAATCGCGAAATTCGCGACATCCCAAGGACAGGATTGAAGAAGACCGAAGGTGGATGGAAATGAATGGTGCTAGAATAAATCCAGATCACCAAGTTCAAATAATTTTACAAACTTCGGTTTTTCTTTGACACAATAAGCGTCATAATTTCTAAACCGATTTTTGTCCTTTTGGAAAAGAGTAGATAACCACCACTTCTCCTCACCTACCTGAATAGAACTATCGTCATTAACTTTTATGACAATATCCTGTTTTTTCGCATTTGATAAAGACAGGCGAGGACCGTTTTGGCAAATAATCCCCGCTATCTTCTCTTCTGGCCTAATAATCTCGCCATCTGTATTAACATAGACAAGATTTTTCGGTACCTTAAACGCAAGATCAGGTTCTGCAACAATGATAGGTTGTCCATACTTCCCTGGAACAACTTTGTAAAACCTCCTTTTTCCATTTGGACCTCTATTAAAGATCCCATATCCAAAATCTTTTGAATTTGGATCATCATCTCCTTCAATGGTCCATTGTCCAAATTTGTGACTAAAACATGACATGTAACACCTCCTTAAAATATCCAAGCCAATCTTGGATATTTCATAATACAAAAAATTTTATCTTTTGTCAAGATAAAATTTACAAACTATCCACTGTTTTAATTTCTTACTAAACTAAATTTATTAATTCTTATTTTCTTTAGTTAAATATATATGTCCCTTAATTTCAACTGGCAAATAATCTTGTTTAGCAGCTTCTCCTTGAAAATCTGGAGTATATTTATAATTTTTTCCATAACCAATATTTTTCATAAACTTCGTTGGAGCATTGCGTAAATGCATTGGTACTCCAAGATGAGAAGTTTTTCTTGCCTCTTCAGCTGCTTTTTCATAAGCCACATAAAGTAAATTAGATTTTTTAGCCATAGCACAATAAACTACTGCTTCTGCCAAATGCACATTACATTCAGGAAAACCAAGTTTTTGACAAGCTTCAAAAGCTGTATTAGTAATAAGTAAAGCTCTAGAATCTGCCATACCTATATCTTCAGCTGCAAAACGCAAAACTCGTCTAGCAATATAAAGAGGATCAGCTCCGCCTTCTATCATTCTAGCTAACCAATACAAAGAAGCATTAGCATCACTACCACGCATTGATTTGTGAAGCGCAGAAATAAGATTATAAAATTCCTCACCTCGTTTATCAAAAATCAAATGAGTTCTTTGTAAAGATTCTTTTATATCTTCAATTTCAATTACGATTTTAGACTTTTTAATTTTATGAATCTTAGACTTGACTGCTAGTTCTAATCCATTCAAAGCTGTGCGCGCATCACCAGCAGACAATTCAGTCAATAATTTTAAAGCCTCTGACTTAATTTCAATATCATACTTACCTAATCCCCTTTCTTCATCTCTTAATGCTTGCACAATAATTTTTTCTATCTCATCGTCAGCTAATTTTTTCAAAATAAAAACTCGTGAACGAGAAAGAAGCGGACCCACAATTTCAAACGAAGGATTTTCAGTAGTAGCACCTATCAATATCACCTCGCCTTTTTCTACGACTGGTAACAAAGCATCTTGTTGGGCTTTATTCCAACGATGAATTTCATCTATAAACAAAATCGTTTTTTGTTTTTCTAAATTATATAGATGTTCTTTAGCTTCTTTGATAATTTTTCTTAATTCTGCCTTTCCATCATCTACAGCTGATAAAATCACAAAATAAGCTTTGGTCTGATTAGCAATAATTTGTGCCAAAGTAGTTTTACCAACTCCTGGCGGTCCCCAAAAAATTAATGAAGATAATTCATCATTTTCTATCAATTTACGCAACAATTTTCCTTTTCCCACAATTTCTTCTTGACCAAAAAATTCCTCAAAATTACGAGGTCGCATACGATCAGCCAAAGGTTGAATTTTATTATTTAACTGGTTCATAAGTCTATTTACTATAATAAAAAAACCGCCTTTTGACAAGCGGTTTTATAATCAAATTATTCAATCACTGTTCCTTTAAATTTTTTTCCTGTTAAAGCTTTTTTTACTTCTATTAAATTTGTTCCTTTTAAAATACTAACTTTTAATTTTAATTTTTCTGCCAAAGCGCTTGCTACTGGATCAAAAGGAACATTCTTACCTGGAACCCATTTATATCCTACAACATTTTTACGAAAATTAGCCCAACTTATTTTTTCAATTTTTTTTGCATCTTTAAATTTATTAGGATCTTTATCAAACACATACTCAATATTAGATAAATTAATCACTTCTTTCGCGCCAAAATTTTGTGCTAATAAAACAGCATCCTTATCTGTAGAAAAACCCGGTTTCCAACCACCAGCTACAATAATCTTTTTATTTTGAACTTGTTTTAAAATCTTTTTATCAGTTGGATTTTTAATTACAAAAGAAGAAGCATCTTTACCAAACATCAATCTCACAAACTCAGCATTAAACCAAGTAGTATATATTCCCAACCAATCTAAATCTGTATCAGAGGTTTTTACTACTTTAGTTAAAGCTTGTTGATAATCTCGACAAGTTGCTCCCCCTCCAATGACTAAAATAAATTTATTACCTTTTTTTATTTCTGTTAAAATTAAATTTCTAAATTTTTTTAAAAAAGAAATATCAAAACCAGTTTTAGGAATAATAATTGAACCTCCCACAGAAAGAATTTTATATTTATTCATAATATATTATTTTTTTAATAAATCACTAATTAACCAATTTATCACACTTATAATCAAAGCTCCAAAAAATGCTGGCCAAAATCCTGCCACTGCAAATCCTTTTACCACTGTTGCCACAAACCAAAATAACAAAGCATTAATCACAAAAGTAAACAAACCCAAAGTCAAAATATTCACTGGTAAAGTCAAAAATACTAATATTGGTTTTAATAAAGCATTCAACAAACCTAATAATAAAGCAGTAATCAAAGCTGTGTACCAACCAGAAACTGAAATTCCCGGTAAATAACTAGCTAATAAAAGTAAAATACCAGCATTTATTACCCAACGCAATAATAATTTCATAGATTAAATTTTTTAAGAATACTTCTATTTTAACAAATAATCTAATTAACTACAAATCAAACTTTCACCAATAAAACAAGTAATATCTTTGATTAAATCTGTTCGTAAAATTTTTGTTCCCACTCTTTCCAATCTTTTTAAAACCCGAAGAGAAGGATGTCCAAATTTATTATTTTTTCCCACAGAAATAATACTATATTCTGGAGTTACAATATCCAAAAAATTTTGTCCTGATCCACTACTACTACCATGATGCCCTACTTTCAAAATATCTGTATCCAAAATATCACCATAATTACTAATTAAATAATTTTCTAAATCACTTTCCATATCTCCAGTAAACAAAATTTCCTTATCTTTATAAGTTAATTCAAAAACTATTGAAGTATTATTTACATTAGATTTTTTATTTAAATTAGGAATTTTACTATCCAATTCCAAAGAATGATTAGGATATAAAAAATGTAAACTAGTACTAGAAATCATCATTGTTTGTTCATGATCAATTTTAATATAATTTAAATCTGAATTTTTAGTAAACTTTTCAAAAAAACTATTCCAAGCCTCATCTCCAGTCTTTTGATAACCACTATAAATTATATTTTTTACTTTAAATCTATTTAAAACTTCTTCACAACCGCCATAATGATCTGAATCAGGATGAGTAATTAATAAATAATCAATTTCATTATCATAAAAATTCATTACTCTACCCAAAGCTTCTAAAATTCTTGCATCTTCTGAACAGTCCACTAACATTTGTTCTCCATTAGGAAAATCTATCAAACTAGCATCACCTTGTCCAATATCCAAAAAAGTTATTTTAAGATTTACAGAATTATTATTAGTTAAAACAGATGATTCTTTATTATTTATATTATTTTGTTTAACATAAAATAATAAACCTAACACAACTATTAGTAAAATTAAAATAAAAATAAAAGTTTTTTTCATAAGTTTATTTTTATGTCAAAATAATTTAATTTATCTAATTTTTATTTTTCTTTTATAAAAACTAATTTTTCAATTCTTCAATAACTAATTCTGATTTATACTTTCTATTTTTTATAATTAAATAAATAATTCCCCCATACAATCCTATCATCATCCACCAAGTTATTTTTAAATCTATAGCAGCAAATGGTAATTTTGCAAAAAATTTTACCACAAATACAATATATTTTAAACCGACCATACCTATCCAAGCCAATACTTGACCTAAAGGAAAAAAGATAAAACTAAAAACTGTTGCCAAAAAACCAATTAACATTAAATAAGGAATAATCCACAATACTAAAATATTTACTACAGGCGCCACAATAGATAATCTTCCAAATTGAAATAAAATTAATGGCAAAGTAGCTATAATAGCTGACATTGTAGAAGTTAATGATTCTTTTATACCAAACATTTCTGGAACTTTTTTAAATACTTGAACAAATAATGGCGACAAATAAACTAAACCGCAAGTAGATATAAAAGAAAGTTGAAATCCAGCATCCCATAATAATACTAATGGATTTTGTATAACCATCAACACAGCAGTTAAAATTAAAACATTGCCTATTTTTGAAGAGCGTCCAGTTTGTTTAGATAATAAAACTATAATACCCATAATACCAGCTCGAACTACTGAAGCGCTCGCACCAGCAAATAAAACAAAAATAATTATACCAAAAACAATTAACCAAAAAGCTTTTTTTCGTGGTATATATAATTGAACACAAAATGTAATCAAAATTGAAACTATAATAGTAATGTTATAACCAGAAATTGCTACGATATGAGTAATTCCTGTTTGACTAAATATTTCATTCAATTCTCCCAATCCTCCACGATAACCATAAAGTAACCCAGCCATAAAACTAGCCAAAGGTTCATGCCAAAGATTATTTATTTTTTGTGAAATTATTTTTTTAAAACTAAAAATACCTTGTAAAATAAAATTGCCATTACCTGAACTAATTTTATTAATTTTAACATTTTTACATTCAAAAAAAACTCCATATCTTGCTAAATACATTTCATAACGAAAATTTTCACTTGATTTTGGTATTTGCAATTTACAATTAATTTCTAATTCATCACCATAATCATAACGCGGATATAATGTAGATTTAAAATAATATTTATTTTTATTAACTTTATCTTGAACAATATATCGTACTCCATCTAAACGAACATCTGGTTCAGCAGAAACAACTACCAAAAAATTACTTTTCTCTTCCTTTACCTCATTTTTAATAAAAGCTAATTGATAACGAGTTAATCCTAAAATAATCAAAAACAAACTAATTAAACAAAACCGAATTTTTTTATTTTCTCTAAAAATAATTAAACTACTAAACAAAATAAATAAACTAAAATAAATATAAACCCAATCTAATTTTAATTCTAATAAAGAAGCTATTAAAACTCCCCATAAAAAACAAAAACAAAACATCATAAATGTCTTGCTTTTTGAATTGATAATTTTATTAAACATAACTTAATAGAACACAAATCAAACGAATCTAACTAATTAAAACTGATTTTTTATATTTATTTTCAAATATTTTTCTTTTAAATTAAGGCTTTTTACCAAAATTAAATAAAAAACCAACTTCAATTGAAGTAGCTCTTAAATAATTTAATAATTATACCTTATGTTTTTCACATAAAATTTCAGAAACTTTCAATTTCAAAATAATTTTATTTTCCACAAAAATAAATAGCAATTATTTTAAAAGGACTTTTTAAAAAGCCTTTACTCTGAATAATTCTTAAAATAATTTTTAATTAAAACAAAAGGTGTGCCTTTATCCCCACTACCAGTTACTAAATCAGCTAAACTACCAACCAAATCTACATACCTTCTTGGAGTAGTTCCTAAAGATTCTGATTTCCCTTTTAACTCTTTTTCCTTTGCCTTTATTCTTTCTTTAACTAAATCTTCAATATTTAATTTTCCTTTAAAATCATTATCAGCAAGATACTTTAGCTTTACTTCATTTGGAGTACCTTCTAAACCTTTGGAATACATAGGAGATATTACCGGGTCTGCTAACTCCCAAATTCCACCAATAGGATCTTTAAAACCACCATCTCCATAAACCATTACTTCTATTTTCTTTTTAAATTCTTTATATACTTTATCTTGTATTTTTGTTATTAAACTTTGATCATGTCTAGGAAATAATTTAACTAAAGTACTAGTTGAAACATTAGAGCCTAATAAGCCATATTCTTTATTATAACCAGAACCATTAACAGGTTCATTTAGAATTTCAGTTAAATCTATTACTTTCTTAGCATTATTTCTAATTAATGTTTCTTTTAATTCAGCTCTATTATGAACACTAGCTACAATTACTTTATCGGTATATTTTAATACTTCTAAAGGATCATTGCTTAAAACAATAGAAATCTTATCTTTATTTACATTCTTATATAAATCTAAATAATCAACACCTGTAAACTCGTGCACAGTTTCTTTAAAAGTATTTTTAAATTCTTTTAAAGTATAATTTCTTAAATAAGGATTAATATTATACTTATGAAAATTTTTAATTAAAGAATTTCCAACTTCATCTTTTGGATAACTTAAAATTAAAACTAACTCATCAACCCCATTTACTATTCCCTCTAATAGTGGCGCAAAACGATTACGAGAAAAAATCGGATAAATTAGTCCAACCTTACCTTTTCCCATTTTCTTTTTTACATCAAAAGCAATATCATCTAATGATACAAAATTATTTTGCCCCTTCGCTACTACTGCTTCTGTAATACATAAAATATCACGATCATCAATCCTTAAATCATCTTCTCTTACTGCATCTTTCAAAGAATCAATAACTACCTGACAAATATCATCTTCTGCTTTTATTATGGGAGCTTTTATTCCTAAAGCTATTGTTCCTAATTTACTCATATTTATTCTTCTTATATTTTATTATATAAAATATTCTTTTATTTATCAATAATAAATAAAAAAAATTATAGTTTTATATATTATACTTGTATTTAAGTAATTAAAAAATAAAAAAATAAACATTTATTTTGTAAAACATGGACAAACAGATGCTAATAGAAAACAATATAATTAGTTTAATTTATTAAATCTATATTCTACTATAACACAACTACACTACTACACTTACTAACTTTCCTTTTACATAAATAATTTTCTTTGGTTCTTTATTTTCTAACCATTTTTGAACTTTTTCAGATGACAAAGCTAATTTTTTAATTTCTTCTTCAGACATATCAGCTGGAATATCAAAAGTATCACGCAATTTACCGTTTACTTGTACAGCAATAGTGATCGTTTCATCTTGAATCAAAGCTGGATCATATTTTGGCCAAGCAGACTGAAAAATACTTTCCTTATTTTCTAATTCAACCCAAAGTTCTTCAGTAATATAAGGAGCAAAAGGAGCAAGTAATTGAAGAAATAAAGAATAATGAGTAAAAAATAATTGTTTTTCTTTACTCATTTCATTCACAAGAATCATAAGTTGAGAAATCGCGGTATTAAATCGCATTGCTTCAATATCTTCACTTACTTTTTTTATTGTTTGATGTAATAAAATATCAATGTCAGACTTTATAAACTTTTCAACTTTATGAACTTTTGACTTGAGTGCCCAAACTTTCTCCAAAAATCTTCTCATCCCTATCACTCCCTGTGTACTCCAAGCTACTGGTTGATCAAACGGACCCATAAACATTTCATAAAGTCGCATCGCATCAGCGCCATACTGCTCAACAATCTCATCTGGATTAATAACATTATTCCAGCGTTTACTCATTTTACGACCATCTTCAGCTAAAATCAAACCTACATTTTGTAATCTAATAAATGGCTCCTCATGAGAAACTATACCAATATCAAATAAAAACTTATGCCAAAAACGTGCATAGATAAGATGTCGAGTCGCATGTTCTGCACCACCTACATATAAATCAACTGGATTCCAATATTTTTCTTTTTCTTTATTAATTAATTCTTCTTTATTTTTTGGATCACAATAGCGTAAATAATACCAACATGAACCAGCCCATTGTGGCATAGTATTTGTTTCACGCCTAGCTAAACCACCACACACTGGACATTGAGTATTAACCCACTCTGCAATATTTACCAAAGGTGATTCACCAGTTCCACTTGGTTCATAATTTTCTACTTTTGGTAATTCAAGTGGTAAATCTTTTTCTGGAACTGATTGCCAACCACATTTTTCACAATGAATCAAAGGAATCGGTTCACCCCAATAACGCTGACGAGAAAATACCCAATCACGAAGTTTATATTGTACTTTTCTTTGACCAATTCTTTTTTCTTCTAGCCAAGCAATTATTTTTTCTTTTGCTTCAAAAACATTAAGTCCTTCAATAAAATCTGATTTAACTACTATACCATCTCCTATATAAGGTTCTTGTAAATCAATAAAATTATCTTCAGGCATTATTACATATTTAATTGGTAAATTAAATTTTTTCGCAAACTCAAAATCTCTCTGATCATGAGCTGGTACAGCCATAATTGCTCCAGTACCATAATTAGTTAAAACATAATCTGCCACAAAAATTGGAATCTCTTCATTATTTACTGGATTAATTGCTTTTACACCTTTTAATTCTACACCGGTCTTTTCTTTATTTTCAATTCTTTCTAAATCAGATTTATTTTTGGCTTTTTCTACATATTTTTCAACATCAGAATAATTTAAAATCTGCAATCTTAAATTTTTAATTAAAGAATGTTCTGGAGCAATCACACAATATGTGGCGCCAAAGAGAGTGTCTGGACGAGTAGTAAATACTTCTAAAATTTCCTCACTATTTTTGACATTAAATTTAATTAAAGCACCTTCTGATTTACCAATCCAATTTCTTTGCATATCTTTAATTGATTCTGGCCATTGTTCTAATTTATCAAGATCAGCTAATAATCTTTCAGCATAATCAGTAATTTTTAAAACCCATTGACGCATTGGTTTGCGTTCAACTGTTGTATTACAGCGTTCACACTTACCATTTTCTAAATCTTCATTAGCTAAACCAGTTTTACAAGTAGGACACCAATTAATGGGTTCATACGATTCAAAAGCTAAACCTCGTTTAAACATTTGAATAAAAGCCCATTGAGTCCATTTATAATAATTTGGATCAGTAGTATTTATTTCTCTTTCCCAATCATAAGTAAAACCAAGCAAACCAAGTTGTTTTTTGAAAGTTTCAATATTTTTAGCTGTTGCTATAGAAGGATGAACTTTATTTGCAATCGCGTAATTCTCTGCTGGAAGACCAAAAGCATCCCAGCCCATAGGATGAAGAACATTATAACCCTGCATCATTTTCATACGAGCAATCACATCTGTAGCAATATAACCCTTAGGATGTCCAACATGAAGCCCAACACCAGAAGGATAAGGAAACATATCCAAAACAAAAAATTTCTTTTTCTTAGAATCCTCTTTAATTTGATAAAGTTTTTCTTTTTCCCATTTCTCTTTCCATTTTTTTTCTACTTCTTTATGATTATAATTAGACATAAAATATTAATTAACTTGTATTATATTTTAGCCAAAAATATTGAAAAATGCAAATTTAATCTAAAATAAAATACATACTATTAAGTATGTATTTTAAATAATTTTATAATTTATAAACAACTTTTGGCTTTTAACAATTCCCAAACACCAGGTTTATTACCAGAAATAATTGCTTCTATTCGTTCCCTGCCTATCTTTTCTACTAAACAATCCTGCATCTCTGAAGTAATCTCTGTTGGTAAAAGAGTTGTGTCCATTCCCCAACTTTCTAAAGTTTTCTTCTGCTCCTCACTTAACAAAATATTTTTATTTATATTCTCTTGATTGTCAGATATAGAAGTATTATTTTCTGTATTAGTACTATTATCTTCAGTTGAAATTATTTCTGTACTAATCTGATTAGTATTAAAATAATACTGCAAAGCTTTATTAATTAATTTAACTCGTAAATTCCAAGGATTAAAAATTAAAATTATAATTAAAGCCAAAATTGCTAATAACAATAATTTAAATATAAAACGAAATAACTTAAACATAAATTTTTTTAAATATAAACAAATTTAGTATATTATATTTTTTATCTTAAGTAAATAAATATATTTTTATTTATAAATATAATTTTCTAAATCTTTTATTATAAAAAACACACCTTTCTGATGTGAATTTATTTTTATAAATAATTTTTGAGAGACGCGTCATGCAGAACGCGTCTCTCTCCCATAATCTTGGCTGCATCCAAACCAATGAAAAAAATCCGCTGCCCAACTATTCATTGGGCCAAGAGCGCGCCTCTTTTAACATTTGGCGAACTCTTTTCGCTTCTTCGGCGGCTTCTTTTCTTGCACTTTCCTTTTCCATCGCTTCAATGGGATGCTCTCTTGCCCATTTTTTATAGGCAAGGTCCTCCTTTATGAAACGACCTAAAAGAATCAGGATCAGAAAAGCAAGTACACCGAAAATTATCCAACTTGGGTTCATAACCCACCTCCTAAAAAAGTACAACTTTATTTTACAAAAATTAGACAAAATGTCAATAGGTTTTGCAAAATAAACATAAAACAGTCTTTTTAGACTGTTTTATGTTTATTTATTTTCTATTTTTCCACCATCTTTTACCTAACCAAACTAAACCAAATATTATCAACCAAACAGGTAGAAAAACCACCAACCAAATTATTAAATTAACCAAACTTTTACTAACAGCAATTAAACTACGAGCTGCATCTTTTACTTGCGCCCAAGGTTTCCATTTATCTTCTGGATTTAAAGTTGGTAATTCATTTGGATCAGTAGAAAGATAAACAGTCAAAGTTGATAATTCAACACTTTGTGATAAATATTTCATTCTACCTTGAATACTTTCAATTTGTCCACGCACATTAGTCAATTCTCTTTGAACTGCTAAGACATCTTCAATTTTTACTGCTCGATTCATAATTTGTAAAAACTGATTTTCAGCTGCTCTTAAATTTTTTAATTGTAAATCAAGATCAACATATTCTTCAGTAACATCTTGTCCATTAACTGATTCACTTTTTATTTCTCCCATCTTCTTTATTTCATCAATCCCAGTATCAAAAACATTAACGGGAATCCTCACTGTCACTTCTCCAGTTGGAGCGATTCCTGATTTATAAATATTACTATAAACTACAAAACCACCATTATCTGTGGCATATTTTGTTATTCCAACAATAACTTCATTTACATCTTTGACTACCATTGATAATGAACCAGTTTTTATAATCATCCTTTCATTTTTATTCACAGATGATTTTATTGATTCTTCAGTTACCATAATACTGTCTGATGCGACTGACTGTATTGTTTTGTAAGAATCAGAATTTCTACCAACTGCTATCCCATTTTTAAGCATTAAATTTTGTGAAATTAAAGAACTACTTTTAGTTTTTGTTTGCCACAAAGTTGTGGCAGAAAACAAAATTAAAACGATTGCTAATATAACTATTCCCAAAATTATTTTTATTTTTTTAGACATATTAATTTAATTAAATATTGTTTTTAGTATAACAATTACAATAAAAACAAACAAGTCTCTGTAATACAGAGACTTGTTTAATATATTTTAAGAAATATATTTATTTAATAATTCTTTCAATCTTTCTTTTTGTACTCCCCCAACCATTTGATCAACTACTTGTCCTTCTTTGAAAACCAAAAATGTCGGAACACTCATCACTTGATATTTACCAGCAATTATTTGATTTTCATCTACATTAAGTTTGCCTACTCTAGCCTTATTAACATCAAATTCATTAGCTAACTCTTCAACAATTGGACCCATCATTTGACAAGGCCCACACCAAGGAGCCCAAAAATCTACCAATACGGGAACTGTAGATTTAATTACTTCCTCCTCAAAATTTTGATCATTCAAAATAATTTCTGACATATTTTTCTAATTAAAAATTACTATTTTTACAATAGTAATTTTAACATTTTGAGATTATCCTATCAAGAGGTGGATAAGTTAAACAGCTGATTCAATTTCTTGTTCTTCTTTTTGTGTAGTACTATCATTAATAGCTAAAAATTTAATTTCAAAAGTCTTTCCTTCAACAGCTAAACTACGACTAAAACCTAAATCATTTTTCTTTAAATTATCATTATCCAAACCAGTCATACGAGAAAAACTTGAACCAACTGTATCAATAGACAAAGCTGGAATTGTATCAAACAAATCTTCCATTTCTTTCAATTGACCTCTTGGCACAGCATAAACACGCTCTCCTGGTTTTATATAATTAACTGCATCTCCCAAAATATCTCTATTTACTTTTGTTACTCTAAATACTCTATCACCTTTAAATCTACGAAAAATAGTTTCTAAATATTCGTCTACAAAATCTTTTTCTGTTTCAGGATTATTAGGACTAACTAATTCATCAGTTCTTTTTTTACCTTCTGGGTCAATTGTTCTACCTGTTAAACCTTCATTATTATTTACTAATTCTAATTTAGCAACATGACCACCGGGTAATTCACCTAATAATCTAGGATCTACGATCCCTTTATAAATTTCTGGCATATTTTATTCAAATTTAATTTCTCTAACTTTCATTTCTTCTTTATAAATTTCCAAAATATCTCCTATTTCAATTCTTTCCTTACCTTCAAAACGCATACCACACTCTGTTCCGCTAGGAACTTCTTTCATATCTTGTTGTCCAACTTTGCATTGAGAAATACTACCTTCACCCATCATTAAACCATTTCTTTTTATTCTAACTTTAGCGCCTTTTTCTAATTTTCCTTCTTCAACTCTACCACCAATCGTCATAGCGCCTTTATCTGTTCTAAAAATTGCTAAAACTTTTACTTTTGCTAATTCATGAATAATTTTTTCATTAGACAACATCTTACCTAATTCATCTTTGGCCCAATTCAATAAATCATAAATAATATTATATTGACGAAAATCAATTTTATTATCACGCATAATTTCTTCAGCAATCGGAGTTGCTTTAACATTAAAACCAATCACTACTCCACCTGCAGCTTCTGCTTTTTTAACATCAGCATCAGTTACATTACCTAAACCTTTACCTACAATTTTCACTCCTACTTCTTCATGGCGTAGTTTTTCTAATGAACCAATAATTGCTTCCAAAGAACCAAGTACATCTGTCTTAATTACTAAATTTAAATATTTTTTCTTTTCCTCATCATCTTCACTTTCTTCTTTTTTTGCGAAATCATATTTTTCTGCACCTGTTTGTTTATTTTGTTTTTGTTTTATATCAATTTTTTCAGACACACTTGCTTTATTTACATCTAAAACATCCCCTACTTCTGGAGCTACTTTGAAACCCACAATCTGTACTGGAACTGAAGGTCCGGCTTGTTCAATATTCTCTCCTTTATAATTTTTCATAGCTCGAACTTTACCATAAATTTCACCATTAACTACCAAAGGATCATTTTTGTATAAAGTACCAGATTGCACTAAAACAGTAGCTACTGGACCCATACCTTTGTCCACATGGGACTCAATAATTGTACCAATTGCTGATAAATTTGGATCAGCTTGAATTTTATCTTCATTTATATCAGCTACTAAAAGTAAAACATCTAAAAGTTTATCTATATTCAATTGTTGTTTAGCAGAAATCTCTATCATTGGCACATTACCACCCCATTCTTCTGGAATAATATCTTTCTGTGATAATTCAGTTTTTACTCTTTGAACATCAGCTGTTTCTTTATCTATTTTATTAATAGCTACAATAAAAGGAAGTTTTGCTGCTTTGATAATATTAATTACTTCTTCAGTCTGAAGTTTGACTCCATCATCAGCTGCTACAATTAAAATAGCAATATCTGCCACTTTGGCACCACGACTTCGCATTACAGTAAAAGCTTCATGACCTGGAGTATCAATAAAAGTAAGATTACGCTCAACTCCACTCTTCGGATCTTTCCAAATAGTCTGATAAGCTCCAATATGCTGAGTAATACCTCCAGCTTCTGTATCAATTACATTGGTTCTGCGCACCGCATCTAATAATCTAGTCTTACCATGATCTACATGTCCCATAACTACAATCACTGGAGCACGTCTTTCTAAATTTTCTGTCTGTGATAGAGCTTCTTCTAAAGCTTTTTCCTTATTTTCTTCATGTTTTTCATCTAAATTACTGCTTTGTTTTTTTTGAACATTAAAACCCATTTCTTCAGCCAAGATAGCAGCTGTATCAAAATCTATATTTTGATTTTGATTGGCCAAAATACCATTCTTCATAAGTTCAGTAATAATTTGAGTTACTGACATATTGAGAGTCTCAGCAAAATCTCTTACTGTTATTAAATCAGGCAAAAAAACAGTTTCTCCACTTTGTTTGCGTAATTCTTTTTCTTTTTTCTTTTTTTCTTCCAATTCTAATCTTTTTTTCTCTTCCAAATCACGCTTAATATATTTCCATTGTTTTTTAATCTTTTCTGCTACTCTATCATCAACTTTAACAGCCCGAGCGCCAATATCAAAACCATACTGAGGTAATAATTCCAGCATTTCTTTAGTATTAGTTCGAAGTTGTCTGGCTAATTCTGTAACATTCATGTTTTTTATTTTAATAGTAATGCTAAGATTATAAGCAAAATAAATAAAAAAGTCAACCTAATTTATCTAAATTACCTTCTTGAATAAAAATAAATTATATAAAATTAATATATATAATCAAAAAAATTAAATTTAAAAAAATATAATTTAATCAGAAATTCTAGATTCATCAGTTATTTCAACTATATTTTTAGAAGTTGTAGACTTTTCAGAATATTCTTTTATCAATTTTCTAACAGCTTGTTCATATTGTTCAATATCCAAATCATCTTCTGTAATACCACCAGGCAAAGCCTTTTGTTTTTTTCTATCTAAAACAAGTTCACCTTTTTCTATTTTTTCTAAAAGTCTTTTTAAACCAACAATTTTAGTAATTTTTGATCCTTTTTCGCTTTTATACATAAATAATCTAATTATATTAATTTTTTTATCAATTTAATAATTGCTTTGGCTGAAATATTTTCATAATCTAATAATTGTGTTGGAGTGCCGCTTTTAGGCATTTTATTTACTGCCAAAGAATAAATTTTTACATTTTCATTAATTAATGCTCCTGTTATTGCTTCATACAAACCGCCTTCTTTATGATGATCCTCAACTACAATTATTTGTTTAGTATCTTGAGCAGCTTTTTTTAAAGTAATTAAATCTAAAGGTTTAACAGAATAAAGATCTATTACTCGAATATTAATTTTTTGAGCTTTTAATTCTTTATATGCTTTTTGTGCTTCATGTAAAGTAATTCCGGCACCAATAACAGTAATTATATCTTTAGTACTTTTATATAAAACTTTACTTCCGCCAATTTTAAATTTTTCTGTGTTTTTATACAATACTGGCAATGCTTCTCTGGTTGTACGGAGATAAGACATTCCCACATGTTTAGTCAAAAGTTTCATAATCGCTTTTGTGGCTACTGCATCTGCTGGATACATTACCACACTATTTAAAACTGAACGCATCATCGCAATATCTTCTAATGCCATTTGTGATGGACCATCTTCACCAATTGAAACTCCTGCATGTGAACCACAAATAACTAAATTTGGTTTTGAATATTGTGCCATTCTTATCTGATCATAAGCTCTAGACCAAAAAGCTCCAAAAGTAGAAACAAATGGTTTCTTACCTCGTCTTGATAAACCTAAAGCTACAGAAAACATATTTTGTTCAGCAATAAACATTTCCAAAAATCTTTCTGGATAAACTTTTTTAAAAAATTCTGCATAAGTAGAATTGCTTGTTTCTGCATCCAAAACTACCATCTCAGGAAATTTATTAAACAATTCTACTAAAGTTTGACCATAAGCCTTACGCGTAGCAACCAAATCTCCTATTTTATATTGATAATTAGTAATTGGTAATTTATTAGTAATTGATAATTGAGGATTAATAATTGTTTTAATTTTTGGTTTAATCACATTGCCTTTTAATTTTTTATTTACTTGCCCTAAATCTTTTAGTGCTTGTTTCAATTCATCTTGAGCCAAAGTTTTTCCATGCCAACCTTCTTTATTTTCCCAAAATTTAATTCCCTTACCTTTAATAGTCTTTGCTAAAATTGCTACTGGTTTACCAATTATTTTTTCTGTTTGTTTAAAAGTTTTTTCAATCTCTAATAAATTATGTCCATCCACTATAAAAACTTTCCAACCAAAAGCTTCTATCTTTTTTTTATAAATTGCAAGATTATGACCATACATTGTTTCTCCTCTTTGTCCTAACCGATTGATATCCACTATGGCTATTAAATTATCTAATTTATTATAAGCTGACCAAGCAAAAGCTTCCCAAACAGAACCTTCTGTCATTTCACTATCTCCAAGCAAAACATAAGTCTTATAATTTAATTTCTCTAATTTAGCATTCATTGCCATACCAGCGCCAATAGAAAGACCTTGACCAAGAGATCCAGTAGCTGATTCAGTATAAGGAAAACTCATTGCTGGATGTCCTTCAAGTTTGCTTCCAAATTTTCGCAAAGTTAATAATTCTTTTTCATTTATTTTTCCAGCTACAGCATACAAAGCATACAACAAAGGAGCCGCATGACCTTTAGAAAAAATTAATCGATCATTATTATTATATTCTGGATTATTTAAATCAGCTTTTAAAAAACCTCCAAACATAAGCACTGTCATAAAATCAGTTGCTGATAATGATGAAGTAGGATGTCCACTTCCAGCTTCTGTGGTTGAAATAAGAATATAATAACGAACTAACTTAGCTAATTCTAATAAAGTCTTTTGATTCATAATAAATAATTAAATATATAATTTTATAAAAATTTTATTTTTTATGGGCTATTATTATATAACCTTGTGCTTCTATTCTTTTACCAAAAACCAAAGCTACTATTAAACTAAATAATTCACAACCAGCCATAGAAAAAGGGTGAAATTTCTTTTTAATTTTATAAAAAATTTTGTTAAGAAATTTTAAAAACAAAAATTTTTTTTGATTTTGTAATTTATCATAAAATTCATCTGGGTATAATAAAAATGAAGCCCAAGATAAACCTTTTATACTTTCAATATCAAAATCAGCTTCTGTGATCATTTCTCTTAATCTTTTTTTAGAATAAAGAGAAATATGTACTTCAGCATGAGGATCCGTATTTAAACCATGTTTAAATAAATAATTTCTTATCCAAGCATGTTTACCAAGTTTTGATTCAGAAAACATAGCCAATAACCCGCCCGGTTTCAAAACTCTATTAATTTCTTTTAACCAAGAACGAACATTTTTTATATGACCTAAAACATCTGAAGTATATATTACATCAAAATAATTACTTTCAAAAGGAAATATCTCACCATCATACCAAACAACCTCAGCCCATACACCATTTTGTTTTATTTTTTCTCGAGCTATATCAATTTGAAGTTTAATCACATCTAAACCATAAACTTCTACTTTTCGTCCAAACATTTTTTTAAAATCTATAACACTTGAACCAGTCCCACATCCAACATCTAAAATTCTAATTCTTTCATTTTTACTTTTATAAGTAAACTGTTTAGCTACATGTTTTTTTATTTTTCTATAAAGAAAATATTTTTTAGGATAAAAAAATAATTTTAACCAATCTTTAGTAGAAACAAAATCATTACGAAAAACAGGATTAGTATCCCAAATCTCAATATTACTTTCTTGCATTTTACCCCAACCTAAAGTACTATTATTTTGCATAGCAAGTATATTGTACCATGTTCAGAGTACAAAATACATGCAAAAATATACACAGTTATAAATTCTAAATATGTTTTTATTGATCAATAAACCAGAAGGTTGGACAAGTTTTGATGTGGTTAATTATATTCGCAAACAAATAAAACAATCACCAACTTATAAACTAAAAACTAAAAATTCTAAATTGAAAGTGGGACATGCTGGTACACTTGATCCTTTTGCTACTGGTTTGTTAATTATTGGTGTTGGACGAGAAAATACTAAAAAATTAGATAAATTTAAAAATCTTCCCAAAACCTATATTGCTACACTTAAACTTGGTTTTGTTAGTGATACTTTTGATAAAACAGGTAAAATTTCCAATTATCAATTATCAATTTTCAATAAATTTTCAATTCTACAATTTCTTAAAAAAACATTTAAAACTAAAACAGTAAATCCGGATTATTTGTATGTTAATAAAATTTTACAAAAATTTCTTGGTAAACAAAAACAATTACCACCAATGTTTTCAGCCAAAAAAATAAAAGGACAAAAACTTTATGATTTAGCTAGAAAAGGTATAATAATCAAACGCAAAAAATGCAAAATTGAAATATATAATATTGAACTTTTGGAATATAATTATCCTAAACTTAAAATAAAAATAAATTGTTCATCTGGAACATATATTAGAACTTTAGCTCATGATATTGGAAAAAAACTAGGAGTTGGTGCTTATTGTGAAGATCTTGTTAGAACAAAAATTGGTGAATATTCATTAGCTCAAGCACAAGATATAAAAACTGTTTATCCACAATAAATCAAAAATTCTCTCATAAAAACAACTGATTGACAAAAGTTGTGTTTTTGTTATAATTAATTTATAAATTATTAATGGATTATCTTGAAGATTGTGCATGTGGTAATGGAAGATTGAATAATAAATAGTTATATTATGAATAAATTTAGCTTAAAAAGGCTAAAATTATCTTCTAAAAAATTATTTTTGATCCCCTAATAGGATCTATTCTTCTTGTCATATACATTTTTTCACAATTTCTTTGAGATAATTGGAGAAATTTTAATATGTCACAATTAATTATCCTTTTAGTTGCTGCTATAATTTCCACAATTTTGGGAATATTTTTAGGTTATATTTTACGAAAACAAATTGCTCAAACCAAAGCTAATTCTGTAGAAGCAACTGCTGAAAAAATGTTAAATGAAGCCAAGCATAAAGAACAAGAACTTTTACTCAAAGCCAAAGAAAAAGCTATAAAAATTATTGACGACGCCAAAGAAGAAGAAAGTCAGCGTCGTAATGAAATAAATCAAATTCAAAAAAGATTAGAACAGCGTGAAAACATGTTTGATAAACAACTTTTAGAATTTGAAGACCGAAAAGAAAAATTACAACAAAAAGTTGAAGAAATTCAAGCTATTAAACAAAAAGTTGATGAAGCTCGTGAAAAAGCTATTACTGAATTAGAAAAAATCAGTCAATTTAATAAAGAAGAAGCAAAAGAAGAATTAATTGACAGAGTTGAAAAACAAGTCAAAGATGATTTAATGGGAAGAATTATAAAACTAGAAAGAGATAATTCTGAATTTTTTGAAAATAAAGCCAAAGAAATAATTATCTCTTCTATTCAGCGTTGCGCTTCTGATCATTCAGCAGAAACTACTTCTACACCTGTTGTTTTACCAAGTGATGAAATGAAAGGTAGAATTATTGGTAAAGATGGACGCAATATAAAAACTATTGAAAAATTAACTGGTTGCGAATTAATTATTGATGAAACTCCTGATATGATTTTAGTTTCAGGTTTTTCCCCTATTCGTCGTCGTGTATGTCAAATTGCTTTAGAGCGTCTTATCAAAGATGGTAGAATCCAACCAATGAGAATTGAAGAATTTATTGATGATGCTAAAAAAGAATTAGCTCTTGATATCAAAAAAGCTGGTGAAGAAGCTTTATACAAACTTGGAATTACTGGTCTTGATCCAAAATTAGTTTCACTGGTTGGGCGTCTTAAATATCGCACTAGTTATGGTCAAAATATATTAAACCATTCAATTGAAGTAGCACAACTTTCTGCACTTATAGCAGAAGAATTAGGTGCTGATGCTAGTAAAGCTAAAAAAGCTGGATTCTTTCATGATATTGGTAAAACAGTTGATCAAGATACTCCCGGTGGACATCCAGAAATTGGCGGTACAATTTTGAAAAAATTTGGTCTTGATGAGGATACTCAAAATGCTGCTATACATCATCATGATGATAAACCAGAAAATTTATATACTCAAATTGTCAAAGCTGCTGACGCTATTTCTAGCTCTAGAATCGGTGCTCGTCGTGATACTTATGAACAATTCGTTTCTAGACTAGAAGAATTAGAAAAAACTGCTTCTGATTTTCCTGGAATTGAAAAAGTTTATGCTATCCAAGCTGGTAGAGAAGTTAGAGTTTTTGTTAAACCAGAAGAAATTGATGATTATAATGCTTATAATCTAGCAAAAGATATTGCTAGAAAAATTGAAAATGAACTTCAATATCCTGGAGAAATTAGAGTTAATGTAATTCGTGAAACTAGAGTAATTGAATACGCTAGATAAAAATTTTAAAAACCGTCTTTCAAGACGGTTTTTTTATCCACAATAAAATTTGGCTCTATTGACATATTTTTTAAAAAAATGGTAAAATAAATATATCCTAATTAATTTGAGGTCTACTCAATAAAAAATAAAAATATGAACAAAGCAGAACTATCACAAGCCATTGCTAATAAAGTTGGTTTGTCAAAAAAAGAAGCAGAAGCTATGATTGAAGCTTTTGTAGATATTGTTACTACTACTCTTAAATCTGGTGGTGAAGTAAATATTGCTGGTTTTGGTGCTTTCTCTGCAAAAATGAGAGCCGGACGCATTGGTGTAAATCCACAAAATCCTAGCGAAAAAATTCAAATTCCACCAGTTACAGTACCAAAATTCAAAGCTGGAAAAGGATTAAAAGATGCTTTGAAAAAATAATAATTTTAATTAAATTATATAAAAACCCTATATTAAAAATATAGGGTTTAATATTTTAAAATTTTATAAAACATGAATTAAACAGATTAAATAAATTAGAACAAATTAATTATTATTAGTTAAATTTATATTTAATTTACTTTTAAAATAAAAAACACTCTTAAATTCTTAAAAGTGTTTTTATAAAATTATATTTTATTTACTAGTTTAATTTATTTTTTTAAATCTAACGGTAAATATTGGTTCATAATTATTATCATATTCATCTTTTATTTCTACTGACTCACCTTTCATTGTTTTCGTTATAACAATATCTGATAACATTTCCATATCTGATTCTAAATCAATCTTCAAATCATCTAATTTAGTAAACTCACTAGAAAAATCACTCTTAATCATATTTTCAATTTGTTTTTTCTTTTCACGCATTATTTTCAATTTATCAGTTAATTCTACATATTCTTGAGAAGAAGCTAAGGCTTCTTTATAAGAACTTTTAATATCTTTTTGTTTTTTCTTTATTTCTTGAATACGATTAAAAATTTCTTGAATATCTTGCATAATCTAAAAAAATTAATAAATAAATTAAAAATATTTTAGCATATAAACAATAAATGAACAATAGTAAAAAATCCCTTTCGGGATTTTTCTTGTGTCAGAGGGCAGGATTGAACTGCCGACCTTAGCGTTATGAATGCTACGCTCTAACCAACTGAGCTACTCTGACTTTTTTATAATAAATTTTAATGTTTGAATGCTACGCTCCCCGCCCGAACGACTGAAGTCATTCAGTCGGGCAGGTAACCAACTGAGCTACTCTGACTTTTTTATAATAAATTTTAATGTTTGAATACTATGCTCCCCGCCCGAACGACTGAAGTCATTCAGTCGGGCAGGTAACCAACTGAGCTACTCTGACTTTTTTATAATAAATTTTAATGTTTGAATGCTACGCTCCCCGCCCGAACGACTGAAGTCATTCAGTCGGGCAGGTAACCAACTGAGCTACTCTGACTTTTTTATAATAAATTTTAATGTTTGAATGCTACGCTCCCCGCCCGAACGACTGAAGTCATTCAG